>Ga0209643_1000077_pt1 | contig 259204 bp, 231 predicted proteins | sample AutmiccBRH37_all_FD_187383 | JGI IMG/M metagenome (GOLD analysis project Ga0209643, IMG submission 187383) | Deep subsurface microbial communities from Mt. Terri, Switzerland - Autotrophic microbial communities BRH/37_all (SPAdes) (version 2) | ecosystem: Environmental > Aquatic > Deep... | reverse complement strand
ACGGGGCAGCGTGCCCCCGAACGAACCCGTCCCGGCAACTTCCAAACCCAGACTGAATGCGCCCAAGGCGCCACACGTCCGCGCGCCTGAAACGGGCTGCCCCGGACACCCTCATGAATGATCCGGGCTAGCTGCCCTCTACGGTCGCGGTCCCGTCGTCCTCGGGGTTGGCGAAGGCACGATATATCCCACTGTTGATGCCGCGCTGGACGCGCTGGACGATTACGCGGCAGCAGGGCAGCCGGGCGTCTGGTGCACCCTGGAACGCGACGGGATGGCCCTTGGCGCCGTCTATCTGGACGATGAGGCGGACGGGATTGCCGGCGCCCCTACCGTTCGGATCGCCGACGAGGACGGGTCGTATTCGATATATATGCATTCCGAGCCCGTCCCGGCTGCGGGTGACCTCCGGTGCGCCATTGGCGGGTACAACGGCTGGAAGATCCTGCCTGAGGGAGAAGGGCGCGTTAGCGCTGGGGCGGACGTGGGTGTTGATCCGACGCACTCGATAACCATTGCAGTTGGAAAGAACAGGACGGCGAAAGAATGGACCAACAAGCCGGACGATTGGGGAACCCTGACAACCGAGCTAGCGAAGCATAAACCGCGCCCGAAGAAAGACAGCAGAGGCTTTGTAGCTGGGAAGCTTTTGGGTGGCTCCCGCAAGGCCGAAGCCATGTACCAGATGGACTTGATGATCCTGGATATGGACGGAGGGCAGCCGCTTGATGTGGTCAAGGAGAGAATCGCGGCTGCGGGGCTAGAATGCTTCATCTACACCACTTGGTCGCATCTCAGTACGACAACCAATATAAAGCAAGACAATTACAAGAAATGGCTCAGGGACAACCCCGCAGGCGACCATGCCGGCTACCTTATCGATAAGAAGGGTTATTTAAGAGAGACAGTTGATGGTATCCTCTCGGTCGAAGAGAAGCATTCCCAAGAAGGTCTTATCTACAAGATCACGCACGGTGCGATTGAGAAGTATCGCCTAGTGTTTCCTCTCAGTCACCCAGTCATATTCGAGGAATTAGAGGGGTCACATAAGGATCGGCTGGCGTTCTGGAGTCGACTATATTCACGCTTCGCCGAAAGCCTTGGCCTCTGGTATGATCATTCGTGCACCGATGCGTCTCGCCTCTTCTATTTCCCTTCTTATAAAGAGGGTACAGATCCTAGGCTTCATAAGACATATCATGTCAGAGGCAAGGCACTTAACTGGCTGTTGATCGACCTAACCGACGCAGAAGATCCATACATCCGCGCTGGCAATGCTGAGGCGAAGGGCAGCGGCGGGAGCTTCTTCTACGGAGACCTAAACCTAAAGAGGTGGAAGGCGACCGTAAAAAGCTTCGAAATCGCCAACGCGGTGCGCGAAAATGACCCCGACGTACTACACAACGACGACCGGACGATTGTCTGTCCATTCGAGGATGGACATTCAGAGCCGGGCGGCACCGGCGCGTACGTCGAGAACGGCTGCGATACCGACACGGGCGAAGGGTTCAAGGTTAGTTGCCGTCACAACCATTGCGCGGGGTACGACAAGCTCGATTTCGTTCGGGCGATGTTGGAGCAAGGATGGCTCACGCGCGATCAGCTTGAGGATGAGTCGCTCGGGTTTGTGGAGTTCAAGGAGGGGTATGAGCCGAAGGCGACGGGCGCCGAGATTGCCACGCTCGCTAGCGACATCGCCGCAGCCAATAAGGCGACGACCTTAGCGCCCTTCTACCCGCGCCTCGCTGCCGTGGAGGACGCGGGAGAGCGCAGCCGGCATATCACGGCGCTGGCGAAAGCGACGGGCGCGGGCGCGACAGCCATCAAGCGCGAGGTGACGAAGGCCGGGAAGCCAGCGAAGGCGAAGGACATCGGCGAGCGCACGACGGATGGTCGTTGGATCGTGTCCGCCGACGCGGGGCCGGCTGAGCAGATCGCTACGGGCGTGAAGGGAATCGTTGCGCGCAACGATCCGCCGACGCTGTTTCATGACGGGGCGGGAATGGTGCGCCTTGACGGTAGAGAGCATGGCAAGCGCCAGCTTCGCCCGCTCGACCACGGGATGCAGCGCGCTGCCTTCTATGAGAATGTCGCAATTGTCCAGACAAATGAGAATGGAGCGGCGCGAGAGACGAACGCCGCGCGGGATGTGATTCCCGCCGTCTTCGGCTCGTCCGAATTGCAGTTCCCGCCCGTCGAGCGGCTGGCGCGTGCGCCCTTCTTCGATGCGTCCGGGAGCCTCGTTATCGAGCCGGGATACCACCCCGATAGCCGGGTGATCTTGGACCCATCTGTTGACGTTCCCGCGGTTCCCGCCGTTCCGACTTATGAGGACGTGAGGCAGGCGCGGGGCTGTCTGGACGAATGGTTACACGACTTCCCATTCGAGGGGCCACACCATGGCGCGGCGGAGCGGGCGCACATGCTCGCGATGACGATACAGCCCTTCATGCGGTTGATGATCGCGGGACCGACGCCCGCCTACTTCATCGACAAGCCGGCGGCGGGCGTTGGTGCGAGCCTGTTGGTAGAAACGGCCAGCCTGATCGCGGACGGTCGTCCCGCCGGCATGGTGCCTCTGCCGAAGGCAGAAGAGATGGAGAAGAAGATTTTTGCGACGCTTCGCAGCGGCTCAAATTTCTTCGCCATCGACAACGTAAACGGAAAGGTCGCCTCGGAGGCATTGGCGAGCGCGCTCACGTCCGACACCTTCAAGGGCCGCATCCTCGGGAAGAGCGACGAGCAGGATATTCAGATCCGGCATACGTGGGTATTCACCGGCATCAACGCCGACTTCTCCGCCGAGATGGTGCGCCGGCTTGTCCGCGTCCGGATTAACGCGCCTTGCGAGCGCCCTGAGGAGCGGACGGACTTCCTGCATAGCCCGCTGAAGCCGTGGGTTGCGGAGAACCGCGCGCAACTGGTTTGGTCCGTGCTGGTCCTCGTCCAGAACTGGATCGCCCAAGGGCAGGCGCCATGGACCAAGCGGACGATGGGCAGCTATGAGGCGTGGGCGCGCGCCATAGGTGGCGTTCTGCATGCCGCTCGGATACCCGGCTTCCTCGCGAACATGAAGGACCTGAAGAAGGCCAAGAGCGAGGACACGGACGCGGACAAGGCGTTGGTGGTGGACTGGTGGGAGACGTTCGACAAAGCGTCCGTGAGGACGACGGGCGCGCTGGATGAGTGCCTTTTCGGCTTGGTGTCGAACGCCTACGGGGGCGAACGAACGACGCTTCCGATTTTCGACAGAGATGGAAACGTCTGTTCGCAAAAGTTCGGGATGCACCTGAAGAAGAAGATCGAGGGGCGAACATTCGACATGCCCGATGGAACGGCCGTGAAGGTTCGTGCGGACGGAAAGACGGGGAATGTCGCCAAGTACCGTCTATGCGTAGAGAACAGGTCGGCTTGAGGTAGGGTGTAGGTAGACTCAGAGGTAGGCTTAAACGGCGGAAAACCGCGAAAAAGGTAGGCTAGGTAGGGTCAATCGGGGTTTCCGCCGCCGTGTATATGATTTTTTCTTCGCACCCCGTTCCCGGCTGTTAGTGTGCCGCACGAGCGGCGTATGAGATGCAGAGAGAAAAAAAGAAATCATTAAACACCAGACCGGGATAAAGCCTACCTACCCTACCTTTTTGGCGGTTCTCCGCCATTCTAGCCTACCTCAAGCCTACCTCAAGCCTACCTCGTTTCGAGGGTCGCGCGCTTGGACAGTCGAAACGCCATGACGAGCCGGTGCACCGTCGATACCGCGTTAGCGGGCGTGAAAACGAAAAGCGGCAGGCACCGGAATCTGCCTACCGCTTTCACGTGGGAACAAGGCCGCCGTTAGGCGGTAGGTTGCGCTTCTATCGCCAGTTTCTGCACAAGACGCGCCTCCGCCCGAAGGATGACTTTGACCTTCGTCGGGCGACTCAGTTTGTAATCGGTTTGCTTCTCTGCCCAATTGTTCCGATAGCCGCAGTACCCTTTCTGATAGGTCGCGACCCTCGCATCGAACTCGATCAAATCGCCAAAACGAATGCCTGCGGTTTCAAACGTCTTCAGGTAGGCGAACCAGACATGATCGGTCGCCTGTTCTCCGGTATCCACGCGCCGGATATTTTGAAAGAGGATGGTTTCCTCCGGCTGACCCTCAAAGCCGGTCCTCGTCCCGCGTTTCCCCACGACCGCAGAGAACCGCATGCGCTGGTCCAGTATCTCCTTGAGCTTTCGTCGGGGCTTCGTCTTCTTCGTGGTCAGGGGGTGTTTTGCCGTCATGATGTTCCTTTCTGTTTGGATCAGGTGGAGATTCTAGGCAAGTGCGCGCCAAATGCAAGAAAAATGACTCGCCGCCTAAATGATTATCAAAAGGTTAACTTTGGCAGACTACGCGATTATTTCCCGGTCGGGCTTCTGCAAAGGCAGCCAGTGTAATCGATACTATCGTGTAGACTCTGCGGCTGACGCCGCGGTCAGCCTCCCGTTCGGGCGATGGCCGCGTTAGCGGTCAGCGCGCGCCGCATCTCCTCAGCCTCGATCAGGTTTTCCAGCGTCTTCGCCTGAAGCCGAAGATCGGCCAGCGCATCGGGGCTTAGTTCACACTCGGCGTCTGCGGCAAGCCGGTGAGCGAGCACGATGATATTGTCCTGAATAGTCATGACTCTTCCTTTCAGTATTCACGCCGACCAATGCAGTCGGTTCACGCATATAATGTCCCTGCGTTCCAGTTGGCAATTGAAATATCGGAGGGTTCCAAAAAAGTCGTGCGCGTGTACATTGAAAATGGCATGAGGTAATTAATACTGACCGTGACTTCATGCCGTCAGTATAAATGACCGGCACCGTCGTCTATGCCGGCCTCTCGCCGACCAAGGTTTCGGGCGAAATTTCACTGTGGTTTGCATTTTGCGAATCCGAATTTCTGACTCCGGAGCATTTTTCCGCGAGCGCCAGCGCGATCACGCCCAATCCGCACCTCAGCCGGGCAGCGTCTCCGAGCCTCAGCGGCGCCGACCCCTCGTTAACCAGCGCCCGACGCACCCGTTGAGCAGTCGTTAGCCATTGCAGCCGCTCACGCGGCCTTCCGCCTGTCACCCCAACCCACCACACGCAACCAAGCGTCCGACCACCCGTCAGCCCAGCCCACCACACGCGACCAGGCGCAACCAGGCGCCCGCCGCCCTGTCTCATTTCGGTACACCCCACCGGTTCACTTTCGCGAGACACCAGCCCCCAGCGTTTCCGTGACTCATTTGGGTTGACTCTGTGTTTCTGAGACACAACATTGAGCCGGTCTAGAGGCAAACGAGACAGACAGGGGGACAGGACATGGCGAAGATCGGGTATGCGCGCGTATCGACTACCGACCAGGATCTAGCGCTTCAGGAAGCCGCCCTGAAGGCAGCCGGGTGCACCTGCATCCGCGCCGAAAAGGTGAGCGGTACCAGCCGGACAGGACGTGAGGAGCTAGAGACGATCTTGTCGTTCATCCGTCCGGGAGACACGCTTGTCGTCACCCGTATCGACCGCCTAGCGCGATCCATCGGCGACCTTCAGGACATCGTGCGCAGCCTTCAGGCGAAGGGCGCGGCGCTTCAGGCGACGGAACAGCCCATCGACACGGCGACGGCAGCCGGCAAGGCGTTCCTCGGGATGCTAGGCGTGTTCGCCGAGTTCGAGACGAACATCCGGAAAGAGCGTCAGCTTGAAGGCATCGCGAAGGCGAAGGCCGCTGGCGTCTACAAGGGCCGTCCTCCGTCAATCGACCCGGAGAAGGTGAAGGCCATGCACGCCGAAGGCATGGGCGGCACGGAGATCGCGCGCGCCATGGGCATCGGCCGCGCTTCCGTCTATCGGATGCTCGGGAAGTGATTCACCTCGCCCTACGCGCCGCGCTGGCCCTCTTCGTCGCCTATCTCCTGATCGGCTTGGGCAGCCCATAGCCGGCGCTAGCCCCTCGCATCGCCTCACGCACCCAAGGCCACCCCAGCCGCGCCCCAGCGCTCCTACGCGCCCTGTGAACGCGCCGACGCTCCCACCACCACGACGACGAGTGCCAAGGCATGACCGCGACCCGAGCCGAAGGTGACCAGCCCGAAGGCGACGAGCGCGGCGACGAGCAGCCCGCATGCGTGACGCTGAAGGCCGCGTAAGCGGCGCCATGCGCCTGCATCTAGCGTCTACAGCGACCCTCAGGCACAACATGTAGCGAGGAATCCGACCGGGCAGGGGACCCAAGGCCGGGGTACCCTCTACCCGCGGATTCACTACACCCACCGTCTACCGCGTGCGGTTTGGGCCGCCAATTCGCCCTCGAATGACCGCGAATAGAATTGCTTTAGTTTTCGAGCAGAAATAAAGCGCTGTTGCGATTAGTCAAGCACAGTTGTTGGAGGGGCGTGCGGTCCGTTTATTGATGTAAATCTTGCATTTCAGTGTATCTTGTGCTATACATTGCAGAATAAATCATTCTATGCGGAATCGACATTATGGCAGACATGAAAATGGTGCCCGGACGCACCGTCCGAAACATCCTTGGGTTCAATTATCGCCAGTGGCAGCGGTTCTTAACCTACGCGAAGACGCCGCGGCAGATCGTGATCGGCCCGACGCTCTTCTTCGTTGGTGAAACAGCAAAAGCAGTGGCCGAAACCATCATCAAGATGAACGCAAAGAAGGCGGCATAGCCATGTACGCGCCCCACAGTCATTACCGCCAGCAAGCCAATGTGCTCGGGCTCTTCATCGACTTGCACCCAGACTTCACCAACTGGTATCCTGAGTGGCGGATCATTCGCGACGCGATGGAAGGCGAGAAGGCAATAAAGTCAAAAACGACTGAATATTTACAGAAGATAAGTAATGATCAATCGAATACTGAGTACAATCAGTACCTGAACAGCGCCGTCTACTTCAACATGGTTGACCGCACCGTCAACGGCCTCCTCGGGTCCACCTTCCGACGCGAGCCCGTCATTCGCGACCTACCTGAGAAGCTGGCAACGCGAGCCCGGAAGATCACCAAGGACAACCAATCCTTCGCGACCCTGACGAAGATTCTTGTGCGCGAACTCCTGTCGGTCGGTCGCGCCGGGGTCCTATTGGACATGGGCGCCAGTGGCGAAACCGCGCCCTATCTGACGATGTACAAGGCCGAACAGATCCTCGACTGGACGACGGACCTTGTAGACGACCGCGTACAGCTTACCGAAGTCGTCCTTGTCGAACAGCGCGGACTCCCGCGTGAGCCGGGTAGCCGGCGCACCTATACGACGGATTACCGCTGCCTTCGGCTTGTCCACGATCCGGAGACCGACGCATTCGTATACGAGAGTCACCTGTACCGTGGCGATAGCGACACGCCGCCGAACCTCGCCAACGATCCCGACGAGATTGTCCGACCGGTGAACCGCGGCAAGCCGTTCAACGAGATACTGTTCCGGTTCTTCGGCGCATCATCGAACAAACCGGACATCGAGAAGCCGCCGATCCTTGATATTGTGGAAGTCAACCTTAGTCATTATCGCTCTTATGCGCAGCTAGAGCATGGGCGCTTCTATACGGCCTTGCCGGTGTACTATGCGCCGGTTGCGGCAGGTAGCAGCGAGACAGGCGGAGACTACTACGTCGGACCCTCGACTGTCTGGGAAGTTTCCGCGGGTGCCTCTAAGCCGGGCATCCTGGAATACAGCGGCCAAGGGCTTGGCAACCTGGAGTCCGCGCTCCGCACCAAAGAGGACCAAATAGCCGCCCTAGGCGGACGCCTCCTAGGCGGTTCTGGCATGTCGTCGGGCCAGTCGGACCAGCAGGCCAAGTTGCAAGATCGGAACGAACAGAGTCTGTTGCTTGGCGTCGTCACGGCGACGGAAGCCGGCCTAACCGACCTGCTACGCCATTGGGCCATCTGGCAGGACCTGTCCGCCGATGCTGCCACCACGATCCGCGCCGACCTGAACGCGGACCTGTCCGACCCGTCCGGCATCGGCGCGCGCGAGCTTCGGGCTATCGCGTTGATGCATCGGGACGGCGTGCTACCCCTGTCCGTTCTGTACTCCTACTTGCGCAAGGCTCAGGTGGTGCCGGACTGGTTGACCGAAACCGAGTTCGCGGCGCTGCTAGCCGACCCGCGGCAGTTCCCGAATCAGCCCGATACGTTGGCAAGACAGCTGGGTTATCCGGAGGTGGAGTCAGCGCCAAGAACTGGTTAAGGACCGTCGCGGTAGTATCTAGAAGCCTTTCGGCATGTACTTCCGCAGTCGGTCTGCGTAGGCCGTCTTGCCTATCTTGTCCAGATATTCAACCAAGATGTGAAATGGCGGCTGATTGCTCCGGTAGGGCTTGGCAGAGGGTCCGGTGTAGAGCCCACCGCCGGGTCCTCGATACAAGCCGCCACCTGGACCGGTGTATAGTCCTCCGCCGGGGCCGGTGTATAAGCCGCCCCCAGGTCCGGTATACAATCCTCCTCCCGGTCCGGTGTAGAGTCCCCCTCCGGGGCCGGTATACATTCCGCCGCCGGGACCGGTGTACCTCCCGCCGCCAGGGCCGGTATAAGCCCCACCACCCGGTCCGGTGTACATCCCTCCGCCGGGACCGGTGTAGAGGCCGCCCCCAGGGCCAGTGTAGCGGTCACGCACCCACATCACGCATACCCCTCCCAAACACGCCTTCTCTTCCTGACGGCAAAAGCCGGACTCTGCAATCCGCAGTCGGCACCGAGTCGGCCTTCGTTGCGTGAATCCGGCGCCAAAGATCAGTGCACAGACCAGTGCACGTACTGGTGCCGATAGGAATATTGGCCGAAAAATTATTGAACAAAAACAAACGTTTATGGTCTCGACGCCTTTTCCACCGCGATTCGAGTCTTCTCGACCGCACCATGATCAAAAGCCCCGGTGCTCGGACAGAGCGCCGGGGCTTTTGATTCGGGCGCCGGGCCTTCAGTAGATGAGCCAGGCCAGGGTTCCGCCGATTAGCGAGACGGTCCCGAGGATGAGGGCCAAGCCCGCCGTCGCCGTCATCAGGCTGTCGCCCATGATCCTCCGCATCAACGCACATCCGTTCATCCGCATCTCCTCGCTGAGCGATCCGGCGCCGATGCTATCCGCGGATCCGGCGAGTCGGTAGGGCCGTTCGCGTCAGGTTCGCCATGCATGGCGGACCGATTCGTGTAATATCCTTACAAAATCGGGGAGAGGGGACAGGATCAATGGCGCGCGTCAAGCTGGACCGGATCGACCGGCGGATCCTGCACGACCTGCAGGCGGACGGGCGCATGACCAACGTCGACCTGGCCGCCAATGCCGGGATCTCGGCGCCGCCCTGCCTGCGCCGGGTGCGGGCGCTGGAGGAGGCGGGATATATCCGCGGCTACCACGCCGACCTCGACCCGGAGAAGCTGGGGTTCGAGGCTGTGTTCTTCGCCATCGTCGGCCTAGACAGCCAGTCGATGGAGCGGCTGTCCTCGTTCGAGGCGATGGTCCAGGACTGGCCGGAGGTCCGCGAATGCCACATGGTCCGCGGCGGCGGCGACTTCCTGCTGAAGCTGGTCGCGCACAGCACGGCGCACGAGAACCAGATCACGACGAAGCTGACCTCCTCCGCCGGGGTGGTGCGCGTGACGACATTTCCGGTCATCCGCACGGCGAAGGAACAGCCGGGCGTACCCATCGAGTTGGAGTAGCGCCGAACTGGAGTAGTGCCGGGGGGCGAGCAGCCGCTCGGGGCCTCTCCCACTCCGCCGATCTTCCGGTCTATGCTTCCGCGCAAAGGTGCACCAAGGCGCCTGCCTGCTGTGGGAGTTCCAAGATGGCCGACCAGTCCTCCACCTATGACTATATCGTCGTCGGCGCCGGCTCGGCCGGCTGCGTGCTCGCCGCGCGCCTCAGCGAGGATCCGTCCATGCGGGTCCTCCTGCTCGAAGCCGGCGGCAAGGACGACAGCATGTGGATCCACGTGCCGGTCGGCTTCTCCAAGCTGCTGAACCACAAGGGCTACAACTGGTGCTTCGCCACCGAGCCCGAGGACAATGTGAAGGGCCGGTCTATCCCCATCCCGCGCGGCAAGACGCTGGGGGGATCCAGTTCAATCAACGGCATGCTCTACGTGCGCGGCCAGTCGCTCGACTACGACACCTGGTCGCAGCTGGGCAACCGCGGCTGGTCCTGGGAATCGGTGCTGCCCTACTTCCGCAAATCGGAGCATTACGAGGGGCAGGGCGACGACACGCGCGGCAAGAGCGGTCCGCTGAACGTGGTGGAGATGTACGAGCGCCACGAACTGCTGGACGCCTTCATCGACGCCGGCGAAGGCGAGGGGTGGAAGCGCAATCCGGACTACAACAACGGCGACCAGGAAGGCTTCGGCTACTATCAGTGCACCCAGAAGGACGGCAAGCGCTGGTCCACTGCGAAGGCGTTCCTCGAGCCGGCGCGCAGCCGCCCCAACCTGCGTGTCGAGACGAACGCCCAGGCGACCGGTCTGCTGTTCGACGGCAAGCGCTGCGTCGGCGTGGCCTATGTGCAGAACGGTACCGAGCGGGAGGCGCGCTGCGCCGGCGAGGTCGTGCTGGCCGCGGGCGCGGTGCAGTCGCCGCAGATCTTGGAACTGTCTGGGATCGGTCAGCCGGAGCGCCTCAAGGGGCTGGGCATCGAGGTCCGGCACGCGCTGCCCGGCGTGGGTGAAAACTATCGCGATCACTACGCGACCCGGATGAACTGGCGCGTGAAGCTGCCGATCACGCTGAACGAGCAGACGCGCGGCGTGAACTTCCTGAAGGAGCTGGTGAAATACTACACCACCGGCCGCGGCATCCTGACCTTCACCGCCGGCATCGTGTACGGCTTCGTGAAGACGCGGCCGGAACTCGCCAGCCCTGACATCCAGTACCACTTCGCCCATGCCAGCTACGCGACGGCGGCCGACCGGAAGCTGGATCGCGAGCCGGGCATGACCGTCGCGGTCTGTCAGCTCCGGCCCGAATCGAAGGGCAGCATCCACATCAAGTCGGCGGATCCGCTCGCAGCACCGGCCATCCGGCCGAACTTCCTGGCCGAACAGGGCGACCGGGACTGCCTCATCGCCGGCATGAAGATCGCGCGCCGGATCATCGAGAATCCGCGCATGGACAAGTATCGCGCCTTCGAGATGAACCCCGGCCCCGCATGCCAGAGCGACGCCGACTGGCTGGACTGGGCACGGATCAACGGCCAGACGGTCTATCACCCGATCGGTACCTGCAAGATGGGCAGCGACCCGATGGCGGTCGTCGACGACCAGTTGCGCGTGCACGGCATCGACGGCCTGCGCGTCGTCGACGCATCGATCATGCCGACGCTCGTTTCCGGCAACACGAACGCGGCGGCGATCATGATCGGCGAAAAGGGCGCCGACATGATCAAGGCCGCCGCCAAGACGGGAGCCGCGAAAGCGGCCGCCTGAGGGAGGGGCCGCCATGTCCTACAGCTTCAAGTTCGACCCGATCGCCCTGCCGCCCGAAGCGCAGGCACTGCGTGCCGAGGTACGCCAGTTCCTGCGCGAGGAGATCGACCGCGGCACCTTCACGCCCGGTGCCGAACGCAAGTCGTCCTATTCGCCGGAATTCAGCCGCCGGGTCGGTGCGCGCGGCTGGATCGGCATGACATGGCCGAAGGCGCATGGCGGCGGCGGGCGCAGCCACCTCGAGCGCTATGTGATGATCGAGGAGATGCTGGCGCACCGTGCGCCGGTCAGCGGCCATTGGGTCGCCGACCGGCAGAGCGGCCCCGTCATCCTGAAATACGGGACGGAGGAGGCCAAGCGGAAAGTCATCCCGAAGATCCTGAGCGGCGAGGCGTATTTCTGCATCGGCCTGTCGGAGCCAAACTCCGGCTCGGACGTCTTCGCCGCGTCGACCAGGGCGACGAAGACGGACGGCGGCTGGCTGATCAACGGCCGCAAGATCTGGACGTCCGGCGCGCACAACGCGAACTGGATGATCGGCCTCTTCCGCACGTCGCCGTCGACGAGCGAGAATCGGCGGCACGGGCTTTCCCAGTTCCTCGTCGACATGACGACGCCGGGGATCAAGGTCCAGCCGATCCGTAACATCACCGGCCATGCCGATTTCAACGAGGTCGTCTTCGACGACGTCTTCGTGCCCGACAGCCATCTGATCGGCGAGAAGGACATGGCGTGGAAGCAGGCCACCGACGAACTCGCCTACGAGCGGAGCGGGCCGGACCGCATCCTGGAGACCCTGCCGGTGTTGACCGAACTGGTCCGCGCGGTCGGCGCCGCGCCGTCCGACCGCGTTGCCGAAGGCATCGGGCGCGAGATCGCGCACCTGAAGACGCTGCGGCGCATGTCCGTCTCGGTCGCCGGGATGCTCCAGGCGGGGCAGGCGCCGTCGGTCGAGGCGGCGGTGGTCAAGGACCTGGGGACGAACTGGGAGCAGGCGCTTCCCCGCAAGGCACGGCTTCTGCTGGCGCCGAGCGACGCCGCGACCTCGGCGAATGCCAGCGGCTACGCCGAGACGATGGCGTTCAACACGCTGATCGCGCCGAAGCTGACGATCCAGGGCGGCACGCGGGAGGTCCTGCGCGGCATCATCGCCCGGGGGTTGGGGCTACGCTGAGGCGGCGGCCCGGGACATCGGCCGCCGTGCGGGCGCGAGCGGCGACCGGCCCGCGCGTGCGAGCGCGTCGAAGCCGGCCCGCGTGACCGCCACGCCGGGAGGCGCGCCGGGAAGGGCGGTACGGATAAGCAGCCCGCCGTCGAGAGCGTCCTCCCAGACCGTGAGGCGCGGGCAGGACGTTCGCCACGCCTCCATGACCTCGGCATAGGTCCGCGGGCGTGCCGCGACCCATTCCACCAAGTCGAGCACCAGTGATGACGTCGGATCGGTCATGGCGGTACCTCCACATGCCGGTGATGAAGGATAGCAGGTCGCCGCGGCGGCCTCATCGTCCGGAGACGAACATGGCCCCTTCATTGCTAGTGTGTCAGTAACCTCATGCTGCTCCGCGATTGTTCCCCGCCGCTCCGGTGCCGTCTATGCCCGACCTGATCACGCTCCTCGAACTCGCCGCGATCCTGGCGATGACCGGCATCGTCGCCGGTATCCTCGCCGGACTGCTCGGCGTCGGTGGCGGCATCGTCATCGTGCCGGTGCTGTTCCAGATGTTCGCGCTGATCGACGTGGACCCGTCGATCCGCATGCATCTGGCGGTGGGCACTTCGCTGACCACCATCGTCGCCACCTCGGCGATCTCGACCAGGGCACACAACCGGCGCGGCGCGGTCGACTGGGACCTGCTGAAGTCGTGGTGGATCTGGATCCTGCTGGGCACGCTCGCCGGAACGGCCGTCGCCGGCTATGTGCGCAGCGCGGTGCTGATCGCGGTCTTCGCCTGCGTCGCGCTGTTCGTGTCGATCTTCATGGCGACGACCAAGCCCGACTTCCGCCTGCGCGACGGGCTGCCGCGGGGCACGGGCAAGGCCGCTTCGGGCGCGGCCATGGGTGCGGTGTCGGCGATGATGGGTATCGGCGGTGGCACGCTGGGCGTGCCGTTCATGAGCGCCTGCGGCTATCCGGTGCACAAGGCGGTCGGGACCGCGGCGGCGATCGGCTTCATCATCGCCGTGCCGGCGACGCTCGGCTTCATGCTGTCGGGCTGGGGCGACGAGGCCTTGCCGGAACTGAGCATCGGCTTCGTGAGCATTCTCGGCGTGGTGCTCATCACGCCGCTGAGTACCGCGGCGGCACCCTGGGGGGCGAGGCTGGCGCATGCCGCATCGCCGATCGTGCTGCGTCGGCTCTTCGCGCTGTTCCTGCTGCTCACCGCCGCGCGGATGTTCTGGGGCCTGCTCTGAGCGACAGCGGGCCGGCGCGAAGGCCGGCCCGCATCGATCAAGGATCAGCCGAAGGCCTGGATGCCCGTCTGGGCGCGGCCCAGGATAAGGGCGTGCACGTCGTGCGTGCCCTCGTAGGTGTTCACGGCCTCGAGGTTAATCACGTGACGGATGACGTGGTATTCGTCCGCCACGCCGTTGCCGCCGTGCATGTCGCGGGCGGCGCGGGCGATTTCCAGCGCCTTGCCGCAATTGTTGCGCTTGATCAGCGAGATCGCCTCCGGGGCGGCGATGTGCTCGTCGAGCATGCGGCCGACGCGCAGCGCCGCCTGGAAGCCCAGCGCGATCTCGGTCTGCATGTCGGCTAGCTTCTTCTGGATCAGCTGCGTCGCGGCGAGCGGGCGGCCGAAGGCCTTGCGGTCGAGCGTATACTGGCGGGCGGCGTGCCAGCAGAACTCCGCCGCACCCATGGCACCCCAGGCGATGCCGTAGCGCGCCTTGTTGAGGCAGCCGAACGGGCCGCCGAGGCCGCGGACGTTGGGCAGGAGGTTCTCGTCGGGAACGAAGACGTTCTCCAGCACGATCTCGCCGGTCGGCGAGGCGCGCAGCGAGAACTTGCCCTCGATCTTCGGCGTCTTGAAGCCCTCATAGCCGCGCTCGACGATGAAGCCGCGGATCGTGTCGTCCTCGGTCTTCGCCCAGACCACCGCGACGTCGGCGATCGGCGAGGAGGTGATCCACATCTTGGCGCCGTTCAGGCGCCAGCCGCCGTCGACCTTCACCGCGCGGGTCTTCATGCCGCCGGCGTCAGAGCCGCTGTCGGGCTCGGTCAGGCCGAAGCAGCCGACCCATTCGCCGGACGCCAGCTTCGGCAGGTACTTCTCGCGCTGCTCTTCGGAGCCGTAGCTGTAGATCGGGAACATCACGAGGCTGGACTGGACGCTCATCGCCGAGCGATAGGCGCTGTCGACGCGCTCAACCTCGCGGGCGATCAGGCCATACATCACATGGCTGCCGCCGGGGCAGCCATAGCCCTCGATGCCGATGCCGAGGAAGCCGTTTGCTCCCAGCTCCAGGAAGGTCTTCCGGTCGAACGTCTCGTTCCGGTGGGCCATCAGCACGCCGGGGAACAGGTTCTCCTGGCAGTAGCGGCGGGCGCTGTCCTGGACGATCCGCTCGTCCTCGGTCAGCTGCTCGGAGAGCAGGAACGGATCCTCCCAGGTGAACGGGGCCAGCTTGGCCTTCTGGGCGGGGCTGCTGGTGTCTGCCTTTGCGGCCGTCGCGCTGGACATCTCGGTCTCCGTCGTTGGGCGGTCGTTAATCCCGCCGAAAGCTGCGGGCTTATATAGCGGTGCCGACCGGCAGGGAACACCGGTCGCAGCCAAGGAAAAGCGGCATGCGGTCGCCCGACCAGGACAAGGACTATATCATCGAGTTTCTTCGCCTCGGCAGCGCGGTGAAGGTTTCGGCGTGCGACCCGGCGACGCTTACCGAGGTCTGCATCGTCGGCTCGGTCCACAGTCCGGCGTGGATGCTGGAAAAGACCGCCGTGCGGAAGCTGCAAGCCGCCCTCGCGGCGCGCGGGCGCTAGCACGCGCCGAAGGGCCGCCGGTACGCGAATATGGCGCGGGTCCCGGGCGTTTTCGTGGACATGCTCGCCGGTGTGCGTCAGCATTCCCGCTCATTCGAGCGGGGGAAGGCATGGGCGACGCACTCTGGCGCTGGGACGCCGTCGATCTGGCGCACGGCATCCGCACGCGCCGCATCTCCAGTCGTGAGGTCACCGAGGCGTGTCTCGCCCGCATGGAGGCGGTGAACGGCAAGCTGAACGCGGTGACGGTGCCGATGCCCGAGCAGGCGCTCGCCGTCGCCGATGCCGCGGATGCCGCCGTGAAGCGCGGCGACGTGCTGGGCCCGCTGCACGGCGTGCCGGTCACGATGAAGGAGAATGTCGATCAGGCCGGCTGTGCGACCGCCAACGGCGTCGTAGCCTACAAGGACCTGATCGCCGACACGGACAGTGCGCCGGTGGCCAACTGGAAGGCGGCGGGCGCCGTCATCCTGGGCCGGACCAACGCTCCCGCCTTCAGCCTGCGCTGGGACACCGACAACGACCTGCGCGGCAGGACCTTCAATCCCTGGTCGCGCGGCCATACGCCGGGCGGGTCGAGCGGCGGCGCGGCGGCGGCTGCCGCGGCCGGCATCGGTCCGCTGGCGCACGGCAACGACTATGGCGGGTCGGTCCGTTATCCTGCCTATTGCTGTGGCCTGGCGGGAATCCGGCCGAGCTTCGGCCGCGTGCCGGCCTACAATCCGACGGTCCAGGGCGAGCGCCCGATGACGGCGCAGTTGATGTCGGTGCAGGGGCCGCTGGCGCGCAAGGTGCGCGACGTGCGGATCGGGCTGGCCGCCATGGCACGCCGGGATGCGCGCGATCCCTGGTTCGTGCCGGCGCCGATGGAAGGGCCGCCGGCGGCCCGTCCGATCAGGGTCGCCCTCTGCGCGGATCCTTCCGGGCTGGGCGTCCATCCTGCGGTTGCCGAAGCGGTGAAGATCGCGGGCGAGGCGCTAGACGACGCCGGCTATGCGGTGGAAGCGGTGGAGCCGCCGTCTATCGGCGAAGCGGCGGCGCTCTGGCGGCGGCTCGTCGCGACCGACATCCGCATGCTGCAGTGGCAGACGATCCAGGACCTGGGCGACGAAGGCGCCAGACGCTCGGTCGGCTTCATGACGGGGTCGGAGCCGCCGCTCGACCTCGAAGGCTATATGAAGGCCTTGGCGGAGCGCAGCAGGCATGTCCGCGACTGGACGCTGTTCCTCGACCGCTACCCCATCGTCCTGACGCCCGTCAGCACCGAGCCGCCCTTCGCCATCGGCTTCGACACCGACAGCGCGGAGAGCATGGATCGGACGATGACGGCGCAGCGGGTGCAGACGGCGGTACCGCTGATTGGCATGCCGGCGGCGGTGGTTCCTGTCGGGTCGACGGACGGCCTGCCGCTCGGCGTCCACCTGATCGGGCCGCGCTTCCGGGAGGACCTCATCCTCGATGCGGCCGAGGTGATCGAGGCGCGCCACGGACTGGACACGCCGATCGATCCGGCCTGGTAGGGTGCGCGGCCGCCCCGAGACCTACTGCATGAACCAGCCGTGGCTGACGACCAGCGACTGGCCGGTCAGCGCGTTCGACTCGAAACCGGCGAAGAAGAGGGCGGCCTCGGCGACGTCCTGGACCGTGGTGAATTCGCCGTCGACGGTCTCCTTCAGCATGACCTTCTTGATGACGTCGTCTTCGGAGATGCCCAGTTCCCTGGCCTGCTCGGGGATCTGCTTGTCGACCAGCGGTGTGCGGACGAAGCCGGGGCAGATGACATTGGCGCGGACGCCGTGCTTGGCACCTTCCTTGGCCACGACCTTGGCGAGGCCGATCAGGCCGTGCTTGGCGGTGACGTAGGGGGCCTTCAGGACGGACGCCTCCTTGGAGTGGACCGATCCCATGTAGATGACGCTGCCGCCGCGGCCCTGGGCGTACATGTGGCGCAGTGCGGCGCGCGTCGTGAGGAAGGCGCCGTCCAGGTGGATCGCCAGCAGCAGCTTCCACTTGGCGTAGTCGAACTCCTCGATCGGCGAGACGATCTGGATCCCGGCGTTGCTGACCAGGATGTCGATGCCGCCGAACGCGACCGCGGCCTCGTCGATGCCGGCATCGACCTGGGCCTCGTTCGTCACGTCCATCGCCACGCCGCGCGCCACGGCGTCGCCGCCCAGTTCGGCGGCGGTCGCGACCGCGCCGTCCTTGTTCAGGTCGGCGATGACGACCTTGGCACCCTCGCGCACGAAGGTACGGGCGATCTCCTTGCCGATGCCGCTGGCGGCGCCAGTGACGACGGCGACCTTGTCCTTGATCCGCACGATTGGCTCTCCGGTTCCTGAGGAGCAGTGGCGCAGACTACGCCCGGCCTCGCGGCCCTGTCCCCAGGATATTGTGCATGTGCGAAGCCGCCGCTAGTCGCGACCCTGGGTGTGCAGGTCGAAGGTGACGACGCCGCCAAGGTCCTTCGGCGGGGTGAGCGCCTCGGGATGGCGCAGGGTGCGCACCGTGTCGGTGTAGCCCGCCTTCCAATGGTCCTCCATGCTCAGCTTGGAGAACTCGTAGTCCTTCGAATCGCCCTCGTAGCTCTGCGAGCGGTAGATCAGGTGGATGAGGTTGAAGGTCTTGTGGCTTGCGGCCGGCGCCAGCAGACGGGCCTCGGGACTGTCCTTCAATGCGTCGGGCAGCTTGTCGAGCAGGCTCGACAGCGCGCAGCGCATGCGCTGGATCCGCTTGAAGCGGTTCGTGCTGGCGCGCGTCCGGCTGGAGTACTGGATCTCCTTCTGCCGGGTCGACACTTCGGTGATATTGCGCGGTATCTCGCCGCGGGCGCTCCAGAGGTCGACCTGGAAGGCCAGGGTGTCGCGCTGCGGCTCGCTGTCGAGCACCCAGTCGAGCGGCGTGTTCGAGACGATGCCGCCGTCCCAGTAGTGTTCGCCGTCGATCTCGACCGCCGGGAAGCCCGGCGGCAGGGCCCCGCTGGCCATGATGTGTTCGGGCCCGATCGTGTGCGTCTCGGTGTCGAAGTAGACGAAGTTGCCCGAGCGGACGTTGACCGCCCCGACGCTCAGGCGCATGTCGCCCGCGTTGATCCGGTCGAAGTCGATGAGGGATTCGAGCGTGCCGCGGAGCGGTGCGGTGTCGTAGTAGCTGGTCGCGGCCTCGGTCCCCGCCGGGGCGAGCCAGGGGGAGGGTACGCGCGGCGCGAAGAACCCCTTCGCTCCGGTCGCGAGTGCCATTCCGGCGCTCGCCTGGTTCATCAGCGTCCGTGCCACGTCCCCCCGGGGCAGCAGCGGGTTGCGGTGTCCGCCGGCCTCCCACCAGGCGCGCCCCGTCACGCCGTCCCAGAACGACCGCAGCTTCGCGACGCGCTCGCCGGGTGGATTGCCGGCGATGATGGCGGCGTTGATCGCGCCGATCGATATTCCGGCGACCCAGTCGGGCTCGATCCCGGCCTGGGCCAGTCCGTCATATACGCCCGCCTGGAAGGCGCCGAGCGCACCGCCGCCCTGGAGCAGAAGGGCGATGCGCTCGAAGGGCAGCGGTTCCGACGCCGGCCCACCTTGTTTCGCCCTGCGCCGATCGGTGGTCATGGCGGGATCCTTTCCTGCAGGGCAGCCTGGTCGAGTCGGTGCCGGCGTGGACGCATGCTGCGCGAAGCGACCCGCTGTGCCGCGTCCGAACAGCGGCCGGTAGCGGTCGCGATACGCGACGAGCAACAGGCCCGTCAGGACGAGCATGGCGACGGCCATCGGTATGCCGCCCGGATTCAGCACGAAGTGGAACAGCGCGATCACCGTGATCGCCGGCAGCAGGATCGCCAGACCGAAAGCCGGTGCGCGATTGGAGAGCAGGCAGAGCGCGCCGACCAGGTGAAGCGTCTTCATCAGCGGCCAGACGAAGCCGGACTGCTGCAGCGCCAGCTCGAACGCCTCGCCCGCGGGCGAGGTCGGCGGGTGAATCAGATGGTTACCGGTGAAGATGAAGGTGAAGCCTTCGATGGCGCCGACGAGAAACAGCAGGCCCAGCAGGATACGGGGGGTATCGACGGTCAGGATCTTGCGCACGGTCTCATCCGCAGAAGATTGGACTGCCGGGGCCGCTGCCGCCGGCGGCCGGTACATAGGTGCGCGCGTGCGGACGAACGGTGCGCGGCGTCACATCCGCATGCGATTCGTTCAGGCCGGCTCGGGATCGCGCAGGTACGGTTCCACCTTGCCGTTGAGCTTGATCGTCATCGGGTTGCCGGCGCGGTCGCGCGCCTTGCCCGCCGCCACGCGGATCCAGCCCTCGCTGATGCAGTATTCCTCGACGTTCGTCTTCTCGGCGCCGTTGAAGCGGATACCGACGCCGCGCTCCAGCAATTCGGCGTTGTGATAGGGGCTCTTCGGATTGTTGCAGAGCCGGTCGGGGAGGGTGTCGGTCATGTCTCGGCCATCGCAGCGGTAAAGCTAAGTACTGGGGCAAGAACCTAGCGGCCGGCCGGGCGGATGCAACGCGTTTCCGGCGGCCGGCCCGGCTACTCGCTCTGCTCGCGGGTCTTCAGGAACTTCACCGCGGGCCAGGTCTCCGCGGTGTGGTTCAGGTGCCAGGCGTTCCGGGCGAGGAAGACAGGCGCGCCATCATGGTCCTCGGCATAGGCGCCCCGGTTGGCGTCCATGAATTTCTTCACCTCGCGCGGGTCCGCTTCCAGCCACCGCGCGGTGTGGATCGGCGCCGGCTCGAAGTGGACCGGGATGCCGTACTCCGTCCGCACGCGGTCCGCCAGCACGTCGAACTGGAGCGCGCCGACGACGCCGACGATCCAGGCCGAATCGATCAGCGGTCGGAAGACGCGCGCCACGCCCTCTTCGGCCAGCTGCTCCAGGGCACGCTGCAGGTGCTTGGCCTTCAGGGGATCGTCCGGACGCACCCGCTGGAGATATTCCGGTGCGAAGCTCGGGATGCCGGTGAAGCGGATCGCTTCGCCCTCGGTCAGCGAATCGCCGATGCGCAGCTGGCCGTGATTGGGCACGCCGATGATGTCGCCGGCCCAGGCCTCCTCGGCGCGCTCGCGGTCTTGTGCAAGGAAAAGCAATGGGTTGGAGAGATTTATTGCCTTGCCAGTTCGCGTCTGGACCAACTTCATGCCGCGCTTGAACTGCCCCGAACAGAGGCGGACGAAGGCGATCCGGTCGCGATGCTTCGGATCCATGTTCGCCTGGATCTTGAACACGAAGCCGCTGACCTTGCTCTCGTCGGGCTGTACCGGGCGAGGGGTCGCCGGCTGTGTCCGCGGCGGCGGCGCCATGTCGACCAGACCGTCGAGCAACTCGCGAACGCCGAAATTGTTGACTGCGGAGCCGAAGAAGACGGGCGTCATATGGCCGCCGCGGTAGGCGTCGAGCGAGAAGGGGTGGCAGAGGCCGCGCGCCATCTCGACGTCTTCACGCAGCTTCGCCACCGCATGCGCCGGCAGGAGCCGGTCGAGCTTGGGGTCTTCGAGGCCCTCGCAGGTCTCGCCGGTGTCGGGCATGCCGCCCTTGCTGCGCGCCAGCAGCACCAGCTTGTCGTGGAACAGGTCGTAGCAGCCGATGAAATCCCGGCCCATGCCGATCGGCCACGACGCCGGCGTCGCGTCGAGAGCCAATCCCTGCTCGACCTCGTCGATGAGATCGAACGGCTCGCGACTCTCGCGGTCGAACTTGTTGACGAAGGTCGTGATCGGTACGTCGCGGAGGCGGCATACCTCGAACAGCTTGCGGGTCTGTTCCTCGATGCCCTTGGCACCGTCGATCACCATCACGGCCGAGTCGACGGCAGTGAGCGTGCGGTAGGTGTCCTCGCTGAAGTCCTCGTGACCGGGGGTGTCGAGGAGGTTGAAGGTGCAGCCGCGGTAGTCGAACGTCATCACGGAGGAGGTGACGGAGATTCCGCGCTCGCGCTCGACCTTCATCCAGTCCGAATGCGCGCGGCGCTGCTCGCCGCGCGCCTTGACGGCGCCGGCCATCTGAATCGCGCCGCCGAACAGCAGCAGCTTCTCGGTCAGGGTCGTCTTGCCCGCATCCGGATGCGCGATGATCGCGAAAGTGCGCCGGCGCGAAACGGCGCCGTTCAGTTCGGCCATTGAGGGCTCGGGGGATGTGAGCGGACGACGGGCAGATAGTCACGAAGCGGCGCGATGTCAAAGACGGCCGGTCCGGAACGCCCTCGGCACACGCGCGCCAGACGTCGGCGCCAGACAATGGTTGGCGCGCGTCCCCGCCGCGGCTAGCTTGCGCGACAGGAAATGCCGCCGCAGCGAAGAGAGGGAAGCTCCATGAGCGACTTCCGCTTCACAGACATCGAGGCCTGCGTCTTCGACGCATACGGAACACTGTTCGACATCCAGGCGCCGATGGCGCGCCGGCGCGAGAAGATCGGGCCGAAGGCCGACGAACTGTCGGCGCTGTGGCGCCGCAAGCAGCTGGAATACTCATGGCTGCGCACGCTGATGGGCCGCCACGCCGATTTCTGGCGCGTGACCGGCGACGCGCTCGATCATGCGATGGCGGTGCTGGGGCTGACCGATCCGGTGCTTCGTGCCGATCTGATGCAGACCTACCTGAATCTCGACGCCTATCCCGATGCCAAGCCGATGCTCGAGCAGGTGAAGGCAGCAGGCAAGAAAACGGCCATTCTTTCAAACGGTTCGGAGACGATGCTAACGGCGGTCGTCAACCGTTCCGAGATGACGCGCAGCCTGGACCATGTGATCTCGGTCGAGGAGCGGGCCTCCTACAAGCCGCATCCGAGCGTGTACCTGCTGGCCGCGGAGAAGCTCGAGGTGGACGCCGCCCATGTCTGCTTCGTCACCGCGAACGGCTGGGATGCCGCCGGCGCCGCCGCGTTCGGCTTCCAGGTCGCCTGGATCAACCGTACGGGTGCGCCCGTCGAGAACCTGCCCCACCAGGCCAATGTGACGATCACGAGCCTGAGCGATCTGCCGCCGCTGCTCGGGCATCGCGATTCGTGAGCCCGTCCGAACGCATTCCGACGGTCGAGGACGTGCGCGCCGCCGCCTCGCTGCTGCGCGGCCATGCGATCCGCACGCCGTTGCTCGAAGCGGGGCTGCTGAACGAGGAACTGGGCTGCCGGCTTTTGGTGAAGGCGGAGTGTCTGCAGCGGACGGGGTCGTTCAAGTTCCGCGGCGCGTTCAACGCCATCAGCCGCCTGCCGGATGCCGCCAGGGCCTGCGGTGTCGTCGCGTTCTCGTCGGGCAATCATGCCCAGGGCGTCGCGGCTGCGGCCCAGGCACTCGGGGTGAGGGCGACGATCGTGATGCCGGAGGACGCGCCGGCGATGAAGATCGCGAATACCCGGGCCTATGGCGCCCGGATCGTCCTCTACAATCGCCTGAAGGACGACAGGGCAGCCATTGCACAGGCGTTGGCGGATAAGGAGGGGCTCGCATTCGTTCACCCCTACGACGATCCGGACGTGATGGCCGGGCAGGGCACGGTCGGGCTGGAACTGATGGAGCAGGCGGCGGACCTGGGGGCGACGGTCGACGCCGTGCTTGCGCCGGCGAGCGGCGGCGGCCTAGTCGGTGGCGTAGCACTCGCGGTCAAGGCGGAGCGGCCCGAGGCGGAGGTCTGGACCACGGAGCCGGAAGGCTATGACGACCATGCCCTGTCCTTCGCTGCGGGCAAACCCGTCGCGATCCAGATCGGCAAGCCGTCGCTCGCCGACGCATTGTTGGCGCCTCAGCCGGGGGCCATCACCTTCGCCGTCAACCAGCGGCTGCTCGCGGGATCCCTGGTGGTCTCCGACCGCGAGGCGCAGCAGGCGATGGCGGCGGCCTTCCGGCACCTCAAGCTCGTGCTGGAGCCGGGCGGCGCCGTAGCGCTCGCCGCCGTGCTCAGCGGCAAATTGCCCGTCCGCGGCCGGACGATCGCGGTGGTCGGATCGGGCGGCAACGTTGACGCGGAGGTCTACCGCGCCGCGCTCGCCGTGTGATCCGGCGGTCCGCTGCGGTCGCGTTCCATCAGATGTGCGACGATTGTGCGCCGGATGGGCGGCAGGCCGCCGCAGAACAGCGCCGCGTCGCGCAGCATCCGCGCCGGGCGGGAATCGTTCGTGTAGAGCATCGCGGTCGTGTTGGTCGCGAGATACAGGGGCCGCGTGACGCGCCGATGCGCGCGCTCATAGTGCAGCAGGGCCCCCGGGTCCGCGATGCCCGCACCGCGCGCCAACGCGCCGGCGAGCGCCGTCGCGAGCAGGTGCTGGCCCTGAAGGCCGAAGTTGAAGCCGTGCGCGGTCACCGGATGCATGCCGACGGCCGCGTCGCCGAGCAGCGCGAAGCGCCGGCTCACGAACCGGTCGGCATAGACCGACGTCAACGGATAGACGTGCCGGGTGCTCGCCAGCCGCATGCGGCCGAGCCTGCCGTCATAGCGGCGGGTCAGAGCATCGCCGAACGCCTCCTCGTCCATCGCCATCAGCGCCTCGATCTCCGCCGGGGGCAAGGTGACGACGGCGGACGACATCCGGCCGCGCAGCGGCAGCATCGCCATCGTCTGGCCGTAGCCGAACCATTCGACCGCGGTCTGCTCGTGGTCCTCGTCGTGGGCGACGCGGCAGACCATCATCGTCTTGCCGAAGCTGCGGGTCGCCGCACCGATGCCGCGCATGGTGCGGATCCGCGAGAAGCGCGAATCGGCCGCCACGAGCAGGCGTGTGCGCAAGCTGCGACCGTCCCGAAGCGACACGACGGTGGCATCGGGTTCGTCGCGGACCGAATCGACCGCCGCCCCGGTCATCAGTTCGAGGCGGTCCGCCGCCGCGGTCTCGGCGAAGATCGCCTCGCGGATCCGGTGGTTCGGGACGAGGTGCCCGAGTACGCCGCCACCCTCGCCGGGTGGATCGAATCGCAGCGGCCGTTCGCCGGTGCCGTTCCTGACGCGCGCCTCGCGCAGCGGCTGGATATCCTCCGCCGGCAGGCGCTCCCAGGCACCGAGTTCGCGCAGCAGCATCTGCGAACGGTGGGTCACCGCGATTTCCCGGCCGTCGAAGGCCGGTCGCCGCAGCGCGTCTTCGGATTGCCGCTCGACGAGGCCGATCTTCAGGTCCGAAGCCGCCGCCAGCCGCGACAAGGAACAGGCGAATGCGAGGCCGATCGGTCCGCCGCCCGCCACAATGACGTCGAACATCCGGGATTCGTTGTTCATTTGATGGCCGTCCCTCTTTCGTCGCGACGGTGCCGTGCACTATGTGACACTGCGGTGACGAGCATCTTCGGAAGGGAAGCCCGATCTAGCGGGCCGACGGATAGCGTGTCTATAGGTGGAGCCTGATGACCGACGCTGGAATGCGACAGATCGACGGCACGGCCGCGGCCGGTGGTGCGCGACAGGAATTCGGAACCGAGGGCATCGCGGCCCTCGAACGCCCGGGCATGGTCGTGCGCGGCCTGATGGCCGTGGTCCAATGGGCGGAGCGTCTCAACCTCCGCTTTTCGAAGGTCGAGAACCTGCCCGTCTACGAGAACGCGGCCTTTCCCTGGTCGGCGGAGATCGAGCGGGAGTGGCCGCTGATCCGGGCCGAACTCGACCGCGTGCTCGTCCGCCAGGACGAGCTGCCGAGCTTCTCGGACATTTCCTCGGACGTGAAGACGATCACGAAGGACAATCACTGGAAGACCTTCATGATCTGCGGCTACGGGCTCAAGTCGGATCATGCGATCCGGCAGTGCCCCGAGACCTGGCGGATCGTCCAGAAGATCCCGGGCCTGAAAACCGCGATGTTCTCGATCTTCGAGCCCGGCAAGCACCTTCCGCCGCACCGCGGCCCGTATAACGGCGTCCTGCGCCTCCATCTTGGCCTGATCGTCCCGGAGCCGCGCGAGAAGCTGGGCATCCGGGTGGCGGACGTTGTCTGCAACTGGGAGGAAGGCAAGGTCCTGCTGTTCGACGACGCCTACGAGCACGAGGCGTGGAACCACACGGACAAGACGCGCGTGGTCCTGTTCGTCGACTTCGTCAAACCGCTGCGCTTCCCGGCGAACCTGATCAACTGGCTGCTCCTCAACATCGCGGTCTTCACCCCCTTCATCCGCGAGGGCGTGGACAAGCAGAAGGAGTGGGAGAAGCGCTTCTACGCCCAGGCCGACGCGATCCGGAACGCGCCGGCGGACTAGCGAGCGAGCGGGGCGGCGCTTAGCGTCGGGAACGGCGCTTGCAAGGGACGGGACATTGTCTCCGACACCATCACCGCCACCCGAGGAATTGGCCCGCATGCCTCCGCAGGATCTCTCGCGCGTCCCCAATGCCGCGCTTCCGAGCAAGTCTTCCGTCGCCATCTACCGTTTTCCCGGCGGCGGTGGCCTCCTCTGGGCCGTCGCGACCTCCGCCGACAAGAGCCTGGACTTCGTGGGGCAGACGCGGGCGACCCTCGCAGCGCTCGACGAGCACCTCCGCCGCGCCGGCGTCGATCGCAGCCGTCTGGTCCGCGCCGAAGTGATCGTGACCGACCACGACAACAAGCCTGCCTTCGACGAGGTCTGGGCATCCTGGGCGGTCGATGGCCACGGGCCGGTGCGGTCCTTCGTCCAGTCGGTGATGCCCGAAGGCGACCTGATCGAGATCATCATCACGGCCGCGCTTCCCGAACCGGTCTGAGAGGTCGGCATCATGCATCCGAGATCCCTTCCGACCGGCCCGGGCCGCGTCCTGCCTGGCGCGATCGGCCACAATCGCGGTGTCGTCAGCCGCAACTACGCCTTCCTGCCGCCCGAGGGCGTCCTGCCGAGCCGGCTGCCCAATTTCGAGGCCACGGCGGTGCGGTTTCTGGCGGCGCCCGCGCTGGGCGCCGCCTTCGCCCAGGCGCTGCTGGAAATCGCGCCGGGCGGTGGCTCGCGCCAGCCCTGTGCCGACACCGTCCAGACCTTCCTCTATGCGGTCGGCGGCTCAGCGGTCCTGACCGTCGACGGCTATCCGCGCATGGCGTTCACGCCGGGCGGCTATGCCTATGTACCGCCCGGCTGTGCCTTTTCGTTGCGCAACGATGCCGACTCCACGGCCAAGGTGCTCGTGCTTCGGAAGCCCTACGAAGCGATCGACCTGCCGCCGCCCGAGCCGATCGTCTCGCATCGCTCGCAGGTGCCGCGGACAAACCATCTCGGTATGGAGGGGCGGGCCTGGCAGCACCTGCTGCCGGTCGGCGACATGCGCTTCGACATGGAGATGAACATCCTGATCTTCAGTCCGGGCGTCTGCTTCCCGGCGGTCGAGACGCACATCATGGAGCACGGGCTCTACATGCTGGAAGGGCAGGGGATCTACCTGCTCGACACCGACTGGCACGAGATCTGGGTCGAGGACTTCATTTGGATGGGGCCGTTCTGTCCGCAGCAGTTCTACCCGACTGGGTACGGCGAGGCCGCCTACCTGCTCTACAAGAACGTCAACCGCGAAATCGCCTTCTGAGACGGGCGGCGCGGTCGCCCGTCAGCGGGGGCGGCGGGTCCGGTCGGCCACTTCGCCCGCCGCGAGGGCGATCGCGAACAGCAACGTCGCCGCCACGACGATCGACGGGCCCGACGGCGTGTCCCAGGTGAGCGAACCCAACATGCCGGCGCCGACGGCGATGCAGCCGAGCAGGCTGGCGCCGATGGCCATCTGCTCCGGGGTGCGCGAGAACCGCCGGGCGGTGGCCGCCGGAATGATCAGAAGCGACGTGATGAGGGCGACGCCCACGATCTTCATCGCGATCGCGATCACCAGCGCGATCAACAGCATGAAGGCGAGCCGCACGGCGGCGACGTTGATGCCTTCCGCCTGGGCGAGGTCGGCATGCACGGTCATGGCCAGAAGCGGCCGCCACAGATAGGCGAGTGCTGCGAGGACGACCGCGCCGCCGCCATAGATCCACCAGAGATCTGCCGGAACGACCGCGAGGATGTCGCCGAAGAGATAGGCCATCACGTCGACGCGCACGGTCGCCAGCAGGCTGATCGTGACCAGTCCGATCGACAGCGACGCATGCGAGAGGATGCCGAGGAGCGTGTCGGTAGCCAGCCGGCGCTGGCGTTCGAGCATGGCGAGTACCAGAGCGAGGGCGACGCACACGGCGAGGATTCCGACGTTGACGCCGATCTGCAGTGTCAGCCCCAGGGCTATGCCGAGCAGCCCGGCATGGGCGAGGCTGTCGCCGAAATAGGCCATGCGGCGCCAGACGATGAAGCAGCCGAGCGGGCCGCCGACGATCGCTACCCCCATGCCGGCCAGCAGCGCCCGTACGATGAAGTCGTCGAGCATCATACCCGGCGACGATCGTGTTGATCGTGGTCGTGCCGATGGTCGTGTTCGTGCCGATGGTCGGCCGCGATGGGGACCACGCCGCCGTGCAGATCGTGCCGATGATCGTGTTCGTGGTGATAGACGGCGAGGTCGCGCGCGGCGCGGGGGCCGAACAGTGCCACGTAGGCGGGGTCCCGGCTGACGTCTTCCGGGTGCCCGGCGCAACAGATGTGGCGGTTCAGGCAGACCACGCGGTCGGTCGCCGCCATCACGAGATGCAGATCGTGGGAGATGAGCAGCATGCCGCAGCCGCGTTCATCGCGGATCCGCGCGATCAGCTCGTACAGCTCGAATTGGCCGCTGAAATCGACGCCCTGCACGGGCTCGTCGAGGATCAGCAGGTCCGGCTTCCGCAGCAGAGCGCGGGCCAGCAGGGTCCGCTGCAACTCGCCGCCGGAGAGTTCGTGCAGCGCACGGCGACCGAGCTCCCGCGCGCCGACCTCGTCCAACGCCGCATCGACGGTCCTGCGGTCGGCACGCCGTGCCAGCGTAAGGAAGCGGTCGACCGTCAGCGGCAGCACCGCATCGATGCCGAGCCTCTGCGGCACATAGCCGACGACGATCGCATCCGCCCGTTCGACGACGCCTAGATCAGGCTTGTCGAGGCCGAGCAGGATCCGGGCGAGGGTGGTCTTGCCCGCGCCGTTCGGCCCGACGAGGGTGACGATCTCGCCAGCCGCAATCTCGATGTCGACCTTCTCGAGGATCGGCGCGCCGCGCCCGGCGACCCCGATTCCGCGCGCCGCGATCAGCGGTCTCCGGCGATGTTCGTCGCGAGGTCCGGCCTTCGACCCCGCTGCGGTCAAGGCCGACACCGCGCGCAGCGACCCCGGACCTCGATCGTCTGCCCCTCCGGAACATAACCGGCCGCCTGCGCACCGGCGCGGATGGCGGCGCGGACGGCAGGGTCGCGCATCTCGTCGACACGGCCGCAGGCGATGCAGATCAGGAACTGGCCCTCATGCGGCGATGTCGGATGGGGGCAGCCGACATAGGCGTTCAGGCTTTCGACCTTGTGGACCAGGCCCTGCTCGATCAGGAAATCGAGTGCCCGATACACCGTGGGTGGCTTGGCCGGCTTGCCGGCGGTGCCGAGCTGCTCCATCAGGTCGTAGGCCTTGACCGAACGATGGCTCGACCAGATCAGCTCCAGGACACGGCGGCGCAGGGCCGTGAGCTGCGCGCCCCGTGCGGCGCAAACCTCGCCCGCAGCGGCGAGCGCGTCGACGATGCAGGCATGGTGGTCGTGCAATTCTTCCGGCTGCCCATGGGGCTGCTTTTGGTGCTCGCCCCTGTCGCCATCCGCCGTCTGGCCCTGCATAACTCCGCTCCCGCGCCCCATCCCGCAAACGATCGGCGGCTGGAGGTTACCATATAACGGGAGGGGCATCCCGCTGCCAGGGGCGACGCCCCGTCAGGCCCGGCCCGGCTGCTTGAGGTACTGGTATCGGTTCCCCGTCCGTACGACGCATTCGACGCGGGCGCCATGACGCAAAACGTGGATCGTGACCATGACGCCGGGCGGGCCGAGGGCCCAGACGAACCGGTAGAATGTCGGCAGATCGGTCACTTCGCGACCCTCGACGTTCAGGATCAGGTCTCCTTCGCGCAGACCGGCACCGTGAGCGGGTCCGTTCTGCGTCACGCTCGCGACGGCGAGCCGGCCCTCCACCTCGGCGGTGAGCATGCCGAGCCAGGGCCGCGGCGGGCGCGGCGACCGGCCGGTGTCGCGGAAGGTCGAAAGGATCGGCTCCAGCAGGTCGATCGGCACGAACATGTTGCCCGGTCGCGCCTCATCTTCGGCCTCGGCGTTCTGGACGAGCAGCGACCCGATGCCCAGGAGGTGCCCGTCGAGGCCGAGGGCGGCGGCGCCGCTCCACCGGCCGTGCGGCGGCGCCGTGAAGATCGCGCTGTCCAGCAGATACTCCCAGTAGCCGGCGAAGGTGCGTCGGGACACGACCAGAGCGTTCATCGCCTGCCGCAGTCCACCCGCAGCCGCGACGATCACCGGCTTGCCTTCGCGCAACGCGCTGGAATCGCCGAAGGGGATCGGGGCCGCATCCACCGGCTCGAGGGCGCGCACCAGTCCGAAGCCCGTCTCCTGATCGAACCCGACCACCGTTGCGGGGATCCGGCGCCCGTTCACATCGGTGAGGTCGACGCGGTCGGCCTCGGTGACGAGGTATCCCACCGTCAGCATGAGACCACCCTCGCCGACGAGCACGGCGCTGCCCTCGCGCTCGGTCCCGAGCGTGCGCGCGGTGAACGCGTCACCCGCAACCTTTACATGGAGGCCGAAGATCGCGCCGAGCACCTGCTCCAGCGGAAAGCGCACGTCCTCGGCACGCGGACGCCGCGCGACCGGAACATCCGGCTCGCCGCCATGGCTCAGCCGCTCGAAGCGGTGGCCGTTGAGTCCCTTCTTTTCTGCCATGCCGAGAGCCTAGCGCGACGCGCGGCCGCCGCAAAGGGTGCCGACGGAACTGCGGCGCAGACGCATTAGCACTACTTTCACGTGGCCCGGCGCAACATCGGAGAGTAGCCTGCCGGCGCTGCGTCTCCCTGCAATGCCGCGTGCAGAAACGGCCGAGGTCATGAACGGTATCCGTCTCTACCGAACCGGGGCTCTGGCGCTCTTTGTCGCGCTGGTCGCCCTGATCGCATCGAGCGGCGGCGGGACAACTGCCGAGTTGCCGCGGATTCTCTCGATATCACCCGATGCGCAGGAATGGACGACCTTCAAAGCGCGCTTCGTGCGGCCGGACGGACGCGTGGTCGACACGTACAACGGTGACGTGTCGCATACCGAGAGCCAGGGATTCGGCATGCTCTTCGCGGTCGCCTTCGACGACCGCGAGACCTTCGAGCGCATATGGACATGGACGGATGCCAATCTGCGCTGGGAGGGTACGTGGCTGCACGCTTGGCGGTACGTGCCCGGGAACGCCACTCCCGTGCCGGACGCGAACAACGCCACCGACGGCGACCTCTTCATTGCCTGGGCGTTGGCACGTGCCGCGCAGCGGTGGCACGAGCCGCTCTACGCCGAAGCGGCGCGGCGGATCGCGCGCGACGTCCGCCGGCTGCTGGTGACGGAGGTCGGCGGCCGGGTCGTCCTGCTGCCGGGCTTCAACGGTTTCGAGACCGGCGAGCGCGTGACGGTCAATCTCTCCTATTATGTCTTCCCCGCCATTGAAGCGATCATCGGGATCGATCCGGCACCGGTGTGGTCGAGCGTGCGGCGCGACGGCCTCGAACTGATCGAGGATGCTCGCTTCGGGCATTGGGGGCTGTCACCCGACTGGCTGCAGATCGCACCCACCGGCGAAATTCGCCCGGCGGCCGATCGGCCCGCCCGGTTCGGTTACGATGCCGTGCGGATTCCGCTCTACCTGGTCTGGGCCGGGCTCGGTACGCCGGAACGGCTGCGGCTTTATCGGGGCTTCTGGCAGGAACACTGGCAGGAGAAACGGCAGCCGGGATGGGCCAGCCTCGATGGTCGGTCCGTGGCGCCGTACGAAGCGTCGAACGGCCTGAGATCGATCGGCCTCATCGTCGACGTCGCGATGGGGGGCGGCTGGAGCGGCGAGGCGCTGCCGGGAATCACGGCGCAGGACGACTATTATTCGGCCAGTCTCATCCTGCTTTCCCGTATCGCGGTGGCGGACCTGTTGCGGCAAAGCGGCACCCGTGGCCTTTGAGCATCGGAATGGGTATCGCCCGCATTGCCGTACGGGGCAAATTATTGGTAGGGAATGAAGTGTCGTCGGCGTTTCGTCATTTGGCGAAGGAAGTGCTCCTCGCGAGGTGCGGCGACCATCGCAGCACACCGCGCGCATCCAGGCGGTGAGAACGCGGCGATCCAGGCTGCGGGTCATCGCGTGACGACGGCGACGATGGGGACGGTGGGGATGAAGAAGGCTTCGGACATAGAGCGGATGCTGGCGCATATCGGAGATCCCGACATGCGCTACATCGAGTTCGAGACGCCGCAGGAGGAGGTGCGCGCCCGCGCAGACTGGTCCCTCCTCGATTCGGCCACCGGCGGCCAACGGCAGCGTTCCGGTGCGTCGCAGCCCGTGCCGGCTGCGGCGGGCAGCGTTGCCCCAGGTATTGCCACGAGTGGCGTCGTTCCGCCTGCGTCCCCGACCGGGGCCACGTCGCCGCGTCCGCCCTATGTCGAACGCGAGCTGACGCCGGCCGAGGTTCCGGAAGAGCCCCATCCGCAGCAGACGGGTGAAGCGCGCGGGCAGCTGCAACGCGTATTCGCGAAGCTTCGCGGCGACACGCCGCCCGAGCCGGTGCGTCAGGAGCCTCCGCCTGCCCGGGCGCGGGAGACGCCGCTGTCACAGATCTTCAAGCGCCTGTCCTGACATGCCGTTGATCAGCGTCGCGTCCCCGAAGGGAGGAGTGGGGAAGACGACCCTCACGGCGAACCTGGGCTACGAGCTCCAGCGTATCGGCTGGCAGGTTCTCGTGGTCGACCTGGATTCCCAGAACGCGCTGCGCCTCCACTATGCGATGCCGCTCGGCGATGGCCGCGGCCTGGCCGTGGAATCGGTCCGCAATCGTCCGTGGGAAGACCTGATCTTCGAAACGGCCTCCGGCGTTCTGCTCCTCCCTTTCGGTGCGATCGACAATCACGCCGCGCAGCGCCTCATGACCTTCGTCCGCGGCGATCCGGATTGGTTGCGCGCGCGGCTCGCGCCATTCCTGGCGGCGCCGGACGTACTGATCCTCGTCGATCTGCCGCCCGGCCGATCGGCGTTTCTCGAACAATTATCTGCACTTGCGGACGTGAATTTGGCGGTTATGCTCGCCGACGCAACGTCCGTTGCAATTCTCCCTAAATTGGAGTCGGGAGAGTTCTTCGAGGACGCCCGGGGGGAGTGGGGCACCGAGAACGTTTTCTACGCTCTGAACCAGGTGGATATCCGCAGGCGGCTGAGGCGTGACGTCCTCACCGTCCTTCGCAGCCGCATCGGGGATCGGCTCGCGGGGGTGATCTATCGGGATGAGGCCGTCCAGGAAGCGATCGGAAAGCAACGGCTCGTTGCCGAATTCGCGCCGGACAGCAAGGCCGCCTACGACATGGCAGATCTGGCGAGGCGGCTTGACGACATCCTTGCGGACGAGACGACCGCTGTAGGGGGATTGAGGATGGCGGCGCGATGACCGACGAAGACAGGGTGGGGCGCGGCGGTGGCGGTGCCGGCGGCAGCAAGCTGATCGCCACGATCGGGATCATCCTCGCGATGATCCCGCTGGCGCTTGTGGTCGTGGCCGATCTCGACCTCGAGTCGCAGGCAATCTTCGCAGGCGTCTGCCTCCTGCTGCTCTTCATCCTCAGCCGGTTCGAGGGGCGCGGAATCACGCTGGTCCTCGTGATCCTCTCGATCACCGTGTCGAGCCGCTACATCTGGTGGCGCTTTACGGATACGCTCGTCTTCGAGACCTGGATCGAGGCCGTGCTCGGCGCCGGCCTGCTCGCTGCGGAAATGTATGCCTGGATCGTGCTGATCCTCGGCTACCTGCAGACGGCCTGGCCACTCGAACGCAAGCCCGAGCCCCTGCCGGAAGATACGTCGCTGTGGCCGACGGTCGACCTCTACGTCCCGACGTACAACGAGCCGCTCGCCCTGGTGCGGATCACCGTGCTCGGCGCGATGAGCATCGACTATCCGAGCGACAAGCTGCGGGTGTGGCTCCTCGACGACGGCCGCCGCGAGGAGTTCCGTCAGTTCGCCGAGGAGGCCGGCTGCGGCTACATCACGCGCGACAACAACGCTCACGCCAAGGCGGGCAACCTCAACAACGCGCTGAAGCATACCGACGGCGAACTGATCGCCATCTTCGACTCGGATCATGTGCCGACCCGGGCTTTCCTGCAGATGACGGTCGGCTGGTTCCTGCGCGACCGGAAGCTGGCCGTCGTCCAGACGCCGCATCACTTCTATTCGCCCGACCCGTTCGAGCGGAACCTTGCCAGCGGCTACTCGATTCCGAACGAGGGCCAGCTTTTTTACGGCCTGATCCAGGAAGGCAACGACTTCTGGAACGCCGCATTCTTCTGCGGTTCCTGCGCGGTGATCCGGCGCGAGGCGCTGGAGGCGATCGGCGGGTTCGCGGTCGAGACGGTGACCGAGGACGCGCACACGGCGCTGAAGATGCACCGGGCCGGCTTTACATCGGCCTACCTGCGGCTGCCGATGGCGGCCGGCTTGGCGACCGAGCGGCTCGCGCTGCACATGGGCCAGCGGATGCGCTGGGCACGCGGCATGACCCAGATCTTCCGCCTGGACAATCCGCTGCTCGGCCGGGGCCTGAAGCTGCCGCAACGGCTCTGTTACCTCAACGCGATGTTCCATTTCTTCTTCGCGTTGCCGCGTTTCGTGTTCCTCACCGCGCCGCTCGCGTATCTGCTCTTCAAACAGAACATCATCGGCGCATCGGCGCTGGGCGTGCTGGCCTATGCCGGGCCTCACCTGGTGCACGCGGTCGTGACCAATTCGCGGATCGTCTCGAAGTACCGACACTCCTTCTGGGGCGAGATCTACGAAAGCGTCCTGACATTCTATCTGCTGAAGCCGACGCTCGTGACACTGTTCAACCCGCGCCGGGGTTCGTTCAACGTCACCGAGAAGGGCGGCCTTCTGCCCGACAGTTATTTCGACACGCGCGTCGTCCGGCCGCAGCTCATCCTGATCGCATTGCTGACGTTCGCGAGCGTGATCGGCCTGCTGCGCTACATCTTCGAGAACCTCTCCGACAGCGAGATGCAGGTGCTCGCGCTCAACATGGCGTGGGCGCTGTTCAACCTGCTGACGCTCGGTGCCGCGGTCGCGGTGGCGCGGGAGGCACGACAGGTGCGGAGCAACGTGCGTCTCAAGGTGAGACTGCCGGGGGTGATCTATCTCCCGGATGGACGGACCGTCATGTCGACGTCGGAAGACATCTCGATGGGCGGCGCGTTCTTCCGGGTTCGTAATCCGAATGGTTTCGGCCCGGACGACAGGGTCGACGTCGAGCTTCCCGCCGGTCGGGAATCCGTCGTCGTTCCGGCGCGCGTCGTCAGTTGGGAGGGGGAGGACTTGCGTCTTATGTTCGAACTGGAGACGATCGCGGACCAACGTCGCCTCGTGCGGGCGATCTTCGGACGGGCGGATGCTTGGCTCGACTGGGACGGCCACTCCGCCGACCGGCCGTTGCGAGCGGCTCGCTCGATCGTCACCACGATCCTCGGCGCGTTCTACGGGCGGCGCGTCCGGCCCGTCGCACGACAGGAAGGTAGGCGTCGTCCAGACCAAGCCGCGGCAAGCCGCAGCAATTCCTTCTTCAAGCGGCGTCGGCGCGGCTCCGCGCCGGCAATGCTCGCGGTGGCGGGGATCGTCGGCTCGCTCGCCTTCGGCTGGGCATCCGGTGCCGATGCGCAGAGCCAGCGCCCCGAGCCCTATGGCAGCCCTACGGGGCAGGCGGCACAGCGGCAGATGCCGCCGACGACCTCCGCGCCGATGCCGGCGCCGCGTCCGGGCACGGTGGAACGGCAGGGATACCAGCCGACGCCGGCGCAACTCGCCAACGAGCGTGCCAATTCCCCCGTCGCTCTCGACGGTTCGGAAGGCGTTCCCGGTCACAACGGCGTGCCGGGCCAGCCAAGGCCGTCCGCGACCCAGCCGGAGCGCAACGCCCGCGGATTTGCCAACGGACGGACCGAAGCGGGCCCGGCCGGCGCACCCAGCATCTATCTGCCCGATCCGGCGGTCGGCCGGGCTCTCACCACGAGCACGGCGACGGCGACGGACCTCGTGCGGCTGCCCGTGCCGGACACGGCAGGTGCGCGCTCCGACACGATCACCCTGCGCGACCTCGGCGAGCAGGCGCCGATCCTCCTGCGGGGCGTCGATGACGACGCCGGCCGCAAATTCGCGGTGCGCCGCGACGAGGTCGTGACGGCGGCACAGGTCAACCTGAACATGGCCTATTCGCCGGCGCTGATCCCCGAACTGAGCCATCTCCACGTCTTCGTGAACCAGGAACTGATCGGTTCCATCCAGCTGGTGAAGGAGTTGTCCGAGAGCCGGACGGTCCAGCTGCCGGCGAACCCGGTCCTGTTCCGCGAGGACAACGAGATCCTCTTCAAGTTCGTCGGGCACTACACGCTGGGCTGCGAAGACCCCTATCACAGCACCCTGTGGGGCCGCGTCAGCGACACGACCTCCATCGAGATGGTCAAGGAGCGCCTGCCGCTACGGCCCGACCTGTCGCTGCTGCCGCTGCCGTTCTTCGACCGCCGCGACATCAACCCGCTGGCGCTCCCGTTCGTGCTTCCCGCCGGTGCCAGCCAGACGATGCTGCAGGCCGCGGGGTCAGTCGCGGGCTATTTCGGCGACCTCGCGTCCTATCGCGGCGCGAAGTTCCCGGTGAGCTTCGGCGACGTCCCGAACAGCAACGCCGTCATCTTCGCGACGGGGGACGCGCGTCCGTCCGGCCTGTCGCTGCCGCAGGTTCAGGGGCCGACCCTGGCCATCGTCGCCAATCCCTACAACGAACTGAGCCGGCTCCTGCTCGTCATGGGTCGGAACGACGAGGAACTGCAGGCGGCGGCGCGCACGCTGGCCCTCGGTGCGGCGGGGCTTTCGGGTCCGACGGCCGTCGTCGGCATGCCGCAGATGCCGGTTCGCCAGCCGTTCGACGCCCCCGCGTGGGTCCCGACGAACCGGCCGGTCCGCATGGGCGAACTGATTGCCGAGCCGACCGAACTGATGGGCCGCGGCGTGTTCCCGGGCCTGCTTACCGTCAACTTCCAGACGGCACCGGGCTTCTTCGCCTGGCGTGAGGCGGGGATCCCGCTTCGCGTGAAGTACCGCTACCCGTCGGCCCAGTGGATCAACTGGCGCGACTCGCGGCTCGACGTCCTGATCAACGACTATTATCTCAAGAGCCTGCCGCTCGAGGAAAACCGCACGCTCGAGACGATCCGGGACGCGGTGACGGGGATGAACTTCACCGTCAACGAAGGCTTGGTGAACATTCCGCCCTATCTCATCTCGGGACAGAACCAGCTTCAGTATTTCTTCGACCTGAAGCCCTACATTCCGGGCTACTGCGAAGGCCAGCCGCCCGAGAACATCCTGACCGCGATCGATCCCGACACGACGATCGACTTCTCCAATACGATCCGCTACGCGCCGCTGCCGAACCTCTCCTTCTTCGTAAACTCCGGTTATCCGTTCACGCGGATGGCGGACCTGTCAGAGACGGCGGTGGTGATGCCCCCGCGCCCGGCAGCGGCCGAAATCGAGGCCTATCTGAACCTGATGGGTCTGATGGGCGATGCGACGGGGTATCCCGGGACCAAGCATGTCGTCGTCGGACCGGGGCAGGTGGAGCAGGTGGCCGATCGCGACCTGCTGGTCATCGGGACCTACGAGGACCAGCCGCTGCTGGCGGAATGGTCAAAGGACAGCCCGTTCCAGGTCGACCAGGGCCGCCTGCGCGTGCGGCTCGCGGCTACCTCGAGCCGGTTCGAAGCCATCGTAGGCGGTTCGCCGCAGGGCGAGCAGGAGCGGCGTCTCGCGGACGAACTCCTGACCTCGAGCGGCGAGGACATGGCCAACCTCGTCAGCTTCGAATCGCCGCTGAACGAGGGCCGGACGGTGGTGGCCGCGGCTGCGCAGTCGCCTGCGGGTCTCGTGCGGCTGACGACAGCGGTGAAGTCGCCGGATCTGGCCCCGTCGGTCCAGGGCGATCTCGTCGTACTGAAGGGCAACGAGATCACCAGCTTCCGGGTGGGTGAGCAGTACACGCGCGAGACCGAAGACCTTCCGATCACGACGAAGGTCAAGTGGTACTTCGCGGACAAGCCGCTCCTGTTGGTGGCTCTGCTCGCGCTCGGCGTCATCCTCATCGCGTGGCTGCTCTTCTCGCTCCTGAAGAAGCTGGCTTCGATGCGGGTGCGGCGGCGGTCGGCCTGAGCGCTGGTGGGGTAGGGAGGACGCCGGAATGAGTAAGCGTGTCGGTTTCGGTATGGGGTTGTTGCTGACCACGGCGTTGGTCCCCTGCGCCGCCCTTGCAGGCCAGTGGACGGCGGTGAGCGGGGACGTGCCCCCCGCCACCGGCGTCGACATCGCCCAGGCGACGCCACGCGCCGCGAACTGGAGCAACGTCGCCCAGGCCGCGCCGTCGTCCGGTGGCTGGACGAACATCGCCCAGGCTCCGGCGCCGACGCCGGTAGCGGTCGGGGCTACGGGCAGTGGGCCGGCCGCAGCACCGGGGCAGGCGGAACCGCCAGCGACGGGATCCGCGGCCGAGAAGGTGCTGCTGGAGCGCGGGCGCTACTGGAAGAGCCGCAACCGCCCCGAGCTCGCCATGGAGGCGTTCGATCGCCTGTTGCGGAGCAGCCCCACCCACCGCGAAGGCCTCCTCGAACTCGGGATGCTGAAGGCCGAGCAGGGCGACATAGAGGGTGCGCGCCAGCTGTTGAGCCGCCTGCGCGCGGCCCATCCACAGGCCGGCACGCAGATCACGCGCCTGGAGCAGGCGGTGCGGCGCGGCCAGGTCAGCCCCGCCGATGTCGCGCAGGCGCGCCAGCTGGCCGAAACCGGCCAGTACGACCGGGCAGCCCGCCAATACGAGCAGGCGTTCCGCGGCGACCCGACCGGCCCGTACGCGCTCGAATACTACCAGACCCTCGCCGGTTCGCCGGGCGGGTTCGACCGGGCGCGCAGCGGGCTGGAAGAGATCGTCAAGAGCACGAACGATCCGCGCGCGCGTCTCGCCCTGGCACGGGTGCTGACCTATCGCGAGTCGACGCGCCGCGAGGGCATAAAGCGGCTGGAGGAGCTCTCGCGGACGCCGGCCGTCGCGACCGATGCGGCCGCGGCGTGGCGACAGGCTGTGCTCTGGCTTTCGCTCGACGGGCGAGACCGGTCCTATTACCAAGCCTACCTCAACCGCTATCCCAACGACCGCGACGTCCAGGCGCGCCTGAGCGGCACGCGGACGCGCACAGCCACGGCTTCCGCACCCTCCGGCCCGCCGCCGTCCGTCCGCCGTCGGATGCAGGGCTTCGACGAGCTCAATCAGGGCGATCTGGCCGACGCCGAGGCGCGCTTCCAGGAAGCACTTCGCCTGAACCGCGGCGATTCCGACGCTCTTGCCGGGCTTGGCATCGTCAGGTTGCGGCAAGAGCGCTTCAGCGAGGCATCGGAGCTTCTCGGCCGCGCCGTGAACAGCTCGCGCGCGACGCGCCAGCGCTACGGACAGGCTTACGAGAGCGCGCGCTTCTGGGCCGGAATGGAGCAGTCCGAGGCGGCGATGACAGCCGGCCGGTTGGACGAGGCCGAGCGGATCCTGACCGGCCTGGCACGCGGCAATTCGAGCGATGCGAGCGAGGCGCGGCGTGCGCTGGCCGATGTCCTGGTGCGTCAGGGCAAGGACGATGCGGCCGAACGCGAGTACCAGGCTGTCCTGCAGCGTGATCCGAACGACGTTCAGGCGATCAGCGGCCTGTTCAATCTCTATGTGGCTCAGAATCGCACGGATGCGGCGCTCGCGCTGTCGTCGCGGCTCGACCGTACGAACGTCGGCAGTGCGGGGCTCGGTGCCGAAGGCCGTGCCGAGGTCCTGCGGATGCAGGCCAAGCAGTACGAACTTGCGGGAGAGGGCGACGCGGCGTTCCGTATCTACCAGGATGCGGTCGTATCGGACCCGTCAAACCCCTGGGTGCGGCTCGATTTCGCCCGCTTCCTGGCACGCCAGGGCGAGCGCGGCCAGGCGCGCGAGATGGTGCAGTCGATGGTCGACGCGCCGGGTACGACCCCGGCGGCGCTACATGCGGCCGCCATCTGGTACGACGAACAGGAGATGTCGACGGAGGCGATCTACGCCCTCGACCGCGTCCCCGTCGCGAGCCAGACCTCCGCGATGCGCGATCTGCGCTACCGGACATACATGAAGGCGCAGATCAACCGGGCGAAGGCTTTCGCCGAGGCCGGTCTGCCGCGCGAGTCGCAGCGCATCCTGGACGAGCTCTACCGCCTGCCCCCGCAAACCGTCGACAAGACGGCGCTCGTCGCCAGCGCGATGGCGGATGTCGGGGATAGCCGACGCGCCCTGGCGATCCTCCGGCCGCACGTCTCGGGCGGCAACGCGAAGCCGGAGACGCAGCTTCAGTATGTGAACGTCCTGCTCAAGTCGGGCCAGGAGGCCGAAGCCGCCGCCTGGATCCGCTCGCTCGAGCAGAACGCGACGATGACGGCGCGGGAACGTCGCGAGCTCGCCGGCAAGTCGGCGGACCTGGCGGTGATGCAGGCAGACCGTGCGCGCGAGGCGGGCGCCTATGCCGACGCCTACGACATCCTCTATCCGCATCTCGCCCAGGATCCGAACAATGTGAACCTGCTGATGGCGTTGGGGCGGGTCTACGGGACAGCGGGCTATACCGATGAGGCGCGGTCGGTCTATTCGACGGCGTTGGAGCAGAACCCGACCGATCTGAACGTGATCCGTGGGGCCGTCGGCGCCGCGATCGCGTCGCGCGACCATGATTACGCGACCAGCCTCCTGGGGCGGGCGTTGGAATGGTATCCGCGCGAGCCCCGCCTCTATTACCTCGTCGGAGAAGTGGCGCGCTCCGAGGGGGATATGGCAACGGCGCGTAAGTCGCTGGAGACGGCACGGGCACTGCGCGAACAGGAGATCGCCGCGGCGACCACCTCGATGGCCTCGCCGGCGGGCCGGGTGCCGTTGCCGAACAATCCGTTCCGCACCCTCTCGCCCGCCGTGCCGACTGCGGGCAACGCTAATCCGTTCCGCCCTGCGGGTGCAGGACGTAATCCCTTCTCGCGTCCCCAAGCGGCGCTTCCGGCCGAAGCCGGGCAGCAGACGGCATCCAGCGCGAAGCCCGTGCAGATCGCCTCGGCCGATCCGCGGGTGGATCTGGCCTACGTGCTTCCGCCGCCGCCGTCGGTTTCGGGACGCACGCCCAACACCAGTGCCGACCCGGCGATGCCGCCCTACCTGCAGAGTCAGGGAAGCTATCCGGCCGCCTACGTACCCTACGTGCCGCCGACCGGCAGCTATGCTGCTCCGGCACCGGCTGCCCGGCAGGCGCAGGCCCGACCGCCGCAGACGTATCCCTCGCCGGCGGGCGACGGCTACGTGCCGCCGTTCATCGATCCGGCCTCGCGGGTGCAGCGGCAACCCGACAATCTGATGAGCGACATCCAGACCAGCCTCGCCCAGATCCGGCGTGAGACTGGGCCGTCCTTCGAAGGCGGGATTCGCTTCCGCGGCCGCGACGGCGACAGCGGCCTGGATCGGCTGACCGACATACAGGCGCCGATGAAGGCGACCTTCTCCCCCGGGGCGGGGCGACTGACCGCGACGCTGACGCCGACCTACCTGAATGCGGGCAACGTCAGCAGCGGCGATCTCGACCGCTTTGGCCTCAATCCCCTGCTGCCTCTGCTCGATCCGGGCAAACAGGACGCCGCGGGTGTCGGCGTCAACGTCGGCTACGGGATCGATGCGTTCTCGGTCGACCTCGGCGTCACGCCGCTCGGCTTCGACCTGATCAACCCGGTCGGCGGCGTAAGCTTTGCGCCGATGTTGGACCAGAACATCGGCCTGAAGTTCACGCTCGAGCAGCGCGCCGTGACCGACAGCCTTCTGTCCTATGCGGGCGCCGAAGACGCGAGGACCGAGGATCTCACCTGGGGTGGCGTGACCCGGCGGGGCGGTCGGGTGGAGTTGAACTATGACGACGGCGCCGTCGGCGCCTATGTCAACGGTGCCTACTACAAGCTGCAGGGCGAGGACACCGAGACGAACGACATGTTCGAGATGAATCTCGGCGCCTATTACCGGTTCATCCAGCGCCGGGACGAGGAACTGAAGGTCGGGGGTAGCCTGAGCTACTTCACCTACGACAAGAATCTGCGTTACTTCACGATGGGACACGGCGGTTACTTCAGTCCGCAGAGCTACGTGTCCTTCTCGGTGCCGGCGGAGTACATCGCCCGGCGGGATCGTGTCACCTACATGATTGGCGGTGCCATTGGCATCCAGGATTGGGAGGAAGACGCGACGCCGGTGTTCCCGCACGACAGCGGCGCCCAGGCTGCGCTCGAGGATCGGGCACGGACCGATGCGAGTGCGATCACGACCTATGCCGCCGAGGACGACACCGGCATCGGTCTGAACGTCCGCGGCCAGATCGAGTACGAGGTCAACCGTCAGACGTCGATCGGCGCAGCCGCGAGCATGGACAGTGCGGCCGACTGGTTCGAGGCGACCGGCCTGATCTATCTGCGTCACACGCTCGGCGGGGATCGCTGAGAATCCGTACGCCGGGGGGAAGCCGATCTATGACCGACGTGCAGTCAAGCCTTCACTATTACGGCCAGCGGAGCTGCGCCGAGCAATGGCGCGCCTTTCTGACCGAGATGGTGGCGGAGTTCTACGATCAGGTCGAAGCATCCGCCGCCGAGGACTTCCTGTTCCGTGTCGGCACACGCGTGGCACGGTCGCTGCCCCTGCCGGACTGCACGTCGCTGCCGGATCTGGTTTCCGAGATCAACCGGGTCCTGTGGCAGATCGATTGGGGATGGGTCGAGATCGAGGAGGCGGGGCCGCATCTGAAGGTTGTCCACGGCGCCTATCCGATGGTCCCGATGTACCAGAACGCTCCGGACACTTGGTTCGTGCCGGTTCTGGAAGGTCTCTATACCGAGTGGCTGAACGCATTGGGCGGACGCGGCCTGCGCGCGCGGCATGCCGAACTGCCGGACTCACCGTACAAGCCGATCGTGATGCTCTACGGCCGGCACGGCTGATCTCACTGCATCCGTCGGCGAAGAGAAAGGGCGCCGCTCCCGGCCGGGAGCGGCGCCCTCGTCATTTCAGCCCGGAGCGGTGATCAGGCCCCGGTAATGAACGGCCACAGATCGTCGGCGCCGCGCTTCGCCACCAGGTGGCCCAGGCGGATCGACCACTGTGCCTCGTTGCCGAACTCGTCGCGCCATGCCCAAAGCCGGCGGGTGGCGTGATGCAGCGAGTGTTCGTAGGTGAAGCCCATCGCGCCGTGCACCTGATGGGCGATCGCCGACCCGGTGCTCGCGGCTTCGCCCACCCGGATCTTTGCGGTCGCGATGTCGGCGACGTCCGCATCGTCGAAGGCGCCACGCGCCACGGCTTCTGCCGCGGCATCGGCTGCGGCACCCGCGGCAGCGACTTCGCCGGCCAACTCGGCCAGCGAATGCTGGATGGCCTGGAACTTGCCGATGGGGCGGCCGAACTGCACGCGCTCGGTCGCGTACTGCACCGACTGGTCCAGAATTTTCTGCAGGGCACCGGCCATCTGCACCGATCGCATAGCGGCACCGACCATGGCGAGGCGCGTCTCGTCCAGTCCGGCTGGTGCGGGCGAGACCTTCAGCGGCGTCACCCCGTCGAACGAGACATCGTCGCGCGGTTCGCCGGCGAGGCTGACGCCGTGGGCGATCGCGCAGTCGGCCACCGCGACCAGTGCAACCTTCGGCGTGCCGCCGTCGCGGACGATCAGGGCGATGTGCTTGGCGGAGCGCGCGAAGGGCAGGTGACGCGCGCTACCCGTGAGCTTGCCGCCGTTGAGGTCGATCGATGCGTCGGCGTAGACAGGTCCGGCCGTCATCGGTCCGGCGGGAACGTTCATTCCGGCCTGGCCGAGCAGCCACCCGGCGAGCAACGTCTCGGCGAGCGGGACAGGGGCCGTGAATAGCCCGGCCACTTTCAGCACGGCGAACCCGTCCGATACCTCGGCCCCGGCACCGCCAAGTTCGTCGGAGACCCAGGTCAGCGTCAGGCCGGACTCTTCGAGGGCATCCCACAACCCCCCGGGCCATTTCCCCGCCTCAGCGTCATTGATGATGCTCGGCGTGGACAGGTCCTGCAGGAGCTTGGTGGCCGTATCGACGATAAGATTGTCGCTGTCGTTCATCTGTCTTCTTTCGACTTATTCGTTGATCGGCGCCGTATCAGCGCAGGCCGAGTTCGCGGGCGACGATGCCCTTGAGGACTTCGTTCGTGCCACCGCGGATGGTCGCGGATGGAACGTGCAGGATGCCGTCGCGCAGGACGGACGCATAGGCGTCCGGAGACTGGCCGGCCGGGCGGTACGGGATGTGCTGACGCATGTCTTCCAACACGGTCCGCTCGTACCGGGTGCCCACCTCCTTGACGAGTGCGGCGGCGGCGACGGGGGACTCTCCCGCCTGCAGCAGGCCGTTCACGCCGAGCGACATGCGCCGCAGCGCCTTCAGTTGAGCCACCAGCCTGCCGATGCTGCCGGCAGCGCCGTCGTTCGGCATTTCACCGATCTCGCGCAGGCCTTCGCGCAGGACGACGAAGCTGCTGAGGAAGCGTTCCGGGCCGCTGCGTTCGAAGGCGAGTTCGCTGACCACCTGCTTCCAGCCGTCGCCGATGTTGCCGACGACCATCGAGTCCGGCACGAACACGTCCTCGAACAGGACCTCGTTGAAATGCGCTTCGCCCGCGATGTTGCTGATCGGGCGGATCGAGATGCCCTTGCTCTTCAGGTCGATCAGGAACTGGCTGAGGCCGTCGTGGCGGGCCGTGTCGTCGCGCGGCGACGTACGGATCAGGGCGATCATGTAGTCGCAGAGGTGCGCGCCGCTGGTCCAGATCTTCCGACCGGTGACCAGCCAGCCGCCATCGACCCGCTTGCCGCTCGACCGCAGCGAGGCGAGGTCGGACCCGGAGTCCGGTTCGCTCATGCCGATGCAGAAATAGCATTCGCCGCGGACGATGCGCGGCAGGATCGACTGCCGCTGCTCCTCGGTGCCGAAGCGAAGCAGGAGCGGACCGCTCTGGCGATCGGCGATCCAGTGCAGAGCGACCGGAGCGCCCGCCGACAGCAGTTCCTCGGTGACGACGTAGCGATCGAGCGCGGTCAGCTCATGGCCGCCATACTGCTTCGGCCACGTCATGCCCAACCAACCCTTGGCACCCAGCTTGCGGCTGAACTCGGCGGAGTAGCCCGACGTCCAGGAGTCCGCCATCGGGGTGAAGCCGCCGGAGGCGAGTTCTTCCGCCAGAAAAGCCCTGACGTCGGCGCGGAGTTGTTCCGCTTCGGGGCCCAGGTCGACTTTCGGAAAGCGGAAGCCAGTGGCTGCCATGCGCGGGTCTCCGGCGCTAAGGGGATATGTCCAGTCTTGGGCGGCGATTATGGTGCGGAAGCCGCGCGGTGCAAGCGCCTCAGGCGCTTTCTGCCGACGTAAGTCAGCGAAACCCGGTCGATCCGAAACCACCTTGGCCGCGCGGGGTTTCGTCGAGCGTTTCGGTCGCGACCCACCGGACATGGGAAACGGGAGCCACGACGAGCTGAGCGATGCGCATTCCCCGGTCGATGGTGCACGCCGTCTCGCCGAAATTCGCGAGAATGACGCCGATCTCGCCCCGATAGTCGGCGTCGATCGTGCCCGGGCTGTTCAGCACCGTGACCCCGTGTCGCAGCGCAAGGCCGGAGCGCGGCCGAACCTGAGCCTCATAGCCTTCGGGGAGGGCGATGCGAAGTCCCGTGGGGATCAGCGCCCGCGCGCCGGGCGCGAGATGGACGGGAGCGTCGACGGCCGCGAGAAGATCCATGCCGGCCGCCTGCGGCGTCGCATAGGCCGGCAGGGGCAGGTCGCGCGCATGGTCCAGCCTTTCGACCTCGACGGCGACCGGCGTCACGCCGGCCTGCCGAAGGCGGCCGCGATACGCTCCGCCAAGCGTCCGGCGACCGCTTCCTTCGACATGGTGGGCCAGTCCTCGACGGCCTCGGCGGTGATCAGATGGATGGTGTTGCTGGCGCCGCCGAAGGTGCCCGTACCCGGCGCGACGTCGTTGGCGAGGATCCAGTCGCAGCCCTTCCGCGCGCGCTTCGCCTGGGCATAGGCGACGACGTTCTCCGTCTCCGCGGCGAACCCGACGACCAGGCGCGGGCGTCGGTTCTCCGCCTGCGACAGGCTGGCGAGGATGTCCGGGTTCTCGGTCAGGGTGAGCGGTGCAGGAGCATCGCCGTTCTTCTTCATTTTCTGGCCGGCGGCCTCTGCCGGCCGCCAGTCGGCAACGGCGGCGGCGCAGACGGCGATGTCGGCCGGCAGTGCCGTGAAACAGGCGTCGCGCATCTCGCGCGCGGACTCGATGTGGATCACCCTCACGCCCTGAGGATCGGGTTCCCGGCTGGGTCCGGAGACCAGGACCGTCTCCGCGCCGAGTTTTGCCAGCGCCGCGGCGATGGCGTGGCCCTGCTTGCCCGAGGATCGGTTCGCGATGTAGCGGACCGGATCGATCGCCTCCCATGTCGGTCCGCTGGTCACGATCGCCCGGCGCCCGGAGAGGGGGCGGGGGCCAGCGGACGCGTCGAAGAAGGATTCCACGGCCCGGACGATGTCCATCACCTCGGCGAGGCGGCCGGAACCGACTTCGCCGCAGGCGAGGTCGCCGGAGCCCGGCCCCACGCGCAGCACGCCGCGCTTCTCCAGCGTCGCCAGATTGGCCTGCGTCGCGAGGTGGCCCCACATCATGACGTTCATCGAGGGCGCGAGCATCACCGGCTTGTCGGTGGCGAGCAGGGCCGTTGTCGCCAGGTCGTCGCAGATGCCGGCTGCCATCCTGGCCATGATGTCGGCGGTGGCCGGCGCCACCAGGACCAAGTCTGCTTCGCGCGATAGGCGGATATGGCCCATCTCGCTCTCGTCGGTCAGCGAGAACAGGTGCTGATAGACTTTCTCCTCGCTGAGCGCGGCGACGGCGAGCGGCGTGACGAATTCGGCACCACCCTTGGTGAGGATGCACCGCACCGACGCCCCGCGTTCGCGCAGGCGCCGTATCAGGTCGAGGCTCTTGTAAGCCGCGATGCCTCCGGCGATCACCAGGAGGATGCGCTTGCCTTCGAGCACGTGCGGTCTCCGACTGTTGGATGCGGCAAAGCTAGGCGTCCCGCGTCATTGCCGCAAGTCGGGCTTCCGGATGGGGGCCCGGGGGTGGTTTGACTCCGGGGGCTGGCGGGGGCGATCATCCTGCGATTGAGAATGAAGCTCCAGCCACAACGGAGCCCGCGGGAGGAGATATGTCGCTGAATTCGCACCATCTGGGTGGGGCGCTTGCGCTCGCCCTGTCGACCTTCGTCGCCGGGACCGCGGGGGCCGCCGGCCTGCCGCGGACGCTCGCGTGGACCGCCTACGAGACGACGTCGAGCGGCTATGGCCAAGCGGTCGCCATCGGCAGCGCTCTTAAGAACCAGATGGGCATCACGTTGCGCGTGCTGCCCGGCAAGAACGATCTGTCTCGGCTGGTCCCGGTCCGCGACAAGAAGGCGGACTTCGCCGCCAATGGGATCGGCACCTACATGGCGCAGGAGGGCGTCTTCGAGTTCGCGCACCCCGACTGGGGGCCGCAGCGGCTGCGGACGGTGGCGATGTCTCTCGGCGACTATTGCCTCGTGCCCTACGCCGCGGGGGATCTCGGCGTGAAGACGGCCTACGACCTGAAGGGCAAGCGCGTCTCGATCATCCGTGGTGCGCCCGGCCTCAACTACAATCTCTACGTCTATATGCGCTTCGCCGACCTGGAGTGGGACGACGTCATCAGGGTCGACTTTCCGGGCGCGACCGCCGCAGCCGATTCGATCGTCAACAACCAGGCCGATGCGGCGTTCGGGTCGACGATCACCGGGAATGTGCGCAAGCTCGAAGCGAGCCCGCGCGGTGCGACTTTCGCCGGCGCGCCGCACGGCGACGAAGCGGGCTGGAAGCGCCTGATGGAAGCCGGGCCCTATTATGTGAAGCACCTGTGCACCGAGGGCGTCGGGCTCAGCAAGGAGAAGCCGCTCGAAGCGGCGACCTACCCGTATCCCGTGCTGATGAGCTACGACCACATGGACGCCGACACGGCCTATGCCATGACGAAGGCCATCTTCGACCTGTACGAGTCCTACAAGGATGCGGCGCCGGGCGCCGACGGGTGGCGCCGTGACAATCAGAGGCTCGACTGGGTCGTTCCGGTCCACGAGGGCGCCGTCCGCTACTACAAGGAGGCCGGAATGTGGACGGACGCACATCAGGCCAACAACGAGGCGAACCTCGCGCGCCAGGACGTCCTGGCGAAGGCCTGGAAGAACTACGCGGCCGAGGCGGAGGGCCGCCCGGAAGAGGAATTCGTGAAAGGCTGGCAGTCGGCCCGCGTCTCCGCCCTGGAGAAGGCGAAGGAATTGCCGGTCTGGCGCGACTGGTAGGCGGCGATGCGCCGCTGACGACAGAACGGCCCCACGGCATCCCGCCGCGGGGCCGTTCTGCTTTCGGAGGAGAAAACTCCTCCCAACAACAACGATCGACAGAGGAGGTGCGAAGATGCGGTACGCGTTGTTGACCACGAGCCTCGTTGCCGGATTGACCATCGCCGGGGGGACCTTCGCGAAGGACCTGCCGTCGACGATGGCGTGGACGGCCTACGACGTGGGCTCGTCCGGCTACAATCAGGCGGTCGCGATCGGTGCGGCGCTGAAGAACAAGAAGAACATCACGCTCCGCGTACTCCCGGGAAAGAACGACGTCTCCCGGCTGGTGCCGCTGCGGGAGAACAAGGTCGATTTCTCCGCCTTCGGCATCGGTGGCTACCAAGCGCTGGAGGCCGTGTTCACCTTCGGCCAGAAGGACTGGGGACCGCAGCCGCTACGGATGCTGTCGATGTCCAACTCCGACGCGTGCAACACGCTGATGCTGGCCGGCGACCTCGGCATCACCAGCTACAAGGACCTCAAGGGCAAGCGCCTGCCGGTGGTGAAGGGGGCACCGGCCCTGAACCAGAACGTCTATGCCTATCTGCGCTTCGCCGGCCTGGAATGGTCGGACGTGAAGACCGTCGAATTCGGCGGATACGGCGCCTCGATGGACGCCGTCGTCGAAGGGCAGGTGGACGGCGCCATCACCATCACCAGTTCCGGCTTTGCGACCAAGATCGCCGCCGGCCCGCGGGGCTACTACTACGCCCCGGTGCCGCACGACGACGAGGCGGGTTGGAAGCGGATGCACGCGGTGGCGCCTTACTTCTTCAAGTCGATGTGCAGCGAAGGCGCCGGCATCAAGGAACCGTTCGAGGCTGCCAGCTACCCCTATCCGATCCTCATCGGCTACGAGAGCCAGGACGAGGAGATGGTCTATCAGATGACCGCGGCGATGTACGAACTCTACCCCGAGTACAAGGACTCCGCCCCCGGTGCCAGGGGCTGGGCGCTCGACAGGCAGGTGCTCAGCTGGGTACTGCCGTTCCATCCGGGTGCGATCCGATACTACAAGGAAAAGGGCATCTGGAAGGCCGCCGAGGAGGAACATCAGGCGGATCTGCTGGCGCGCGAGAAGCTCCTGCGTGACGCCTGGAAGGATCACGTCGCCAACGCCAAGGACGCGGACACTTTCGAGAAGGGCTGGATGAAGGTCCGCGCCGACGTTCTCACCAAGGCCGGCCTCAATCCGATCTGGACGGAGTGGTAACCCTCCCAAGGCCGTAGCGGCCGGAAAGGGGGGCGGTGTCACCGCTCCCCTTTCGTTTTTGCGCAGGCTTGCCCAGACTGGACGCCGAACCGGACGGGGGCTGCGGCATGGGTTGGCGGATCGGGGTCGATATCGGCGGCACGTTCACGGACGTCGCACTGGTGAACGAGGCCGACGGGCGGATCCGTCTCGCCAAGGTGCTGACGACACCCCGGGACTTCTCCCGGGCGGTGGTGGAAGGCGTGCAGGCCGCCATCACGCGGGAGGGGGTCGCACCGAGTGCCGTGAGCCTCGTCGCCCATGCGACCACGGTGGTGACCAACGCCCTGCTCGAGAACAAGGGCGGCCGGACGGCGCTGATCGCGACGCGCGGCTTCCGCGACGTGCTGGAGCTGCGGCGCTCGGCGCGGGCCGACCTCTACGACCTGTTCCAGGACCCGCCGTCGGTGCTGGTGCCGCGGCGCCTGCGGTTCGAGGTCGCCGAGCGCATCGGCGCGGCGGGCGAAGTGGTCGAGCCGCTCGACGAGAGCGGGCTGGAGGCGATCGCCGCAGAGATCCGCGCCGCGGACGTACAGGCCGTCGCCGTGTGCCTGCTCTTCTCGTTTCTCAACGATGCCCACGAACGGCGCGTGGGCGAGCGGCTGCGGGCCCTGCTGCCAGACATCCCCGTCTACCTGTCGAGCGAGGTGCTGCCCGAGATCCGCGAGTTCGAGCGGACCAGCACGACGGCGGTCTGCGCCTATGTGGCGCCGATCCTGCGCTCCTATCTGGAGCGGCTGGAGGCGGCGCTGGGTGCGCTCGGCCTGCCGCCGTTCTACGTGATGGGCTCCAGCGGCGGCGTGTTCGAGACGGCGGAGGCGCTGCGCATGCCGGCGATGGCTGTCGAGTCCGGTCCGGCGGCCGGCGTCGTCGCGGCCGCCCTTATCGGCCGGCAGCTCGGCCGGCCCGACCTGATCTCGTTCGACATGGGCGGCACGACCGCGAAGGCCAGCCTGATCGCCGGCGGCGAGGTCGCGGTCACGCCGGAGTACGAGGTGGGCGGCCACGGCAACGTCAACCGCTGGCTCCACGGCACGGGGCACCCGATTCGCGTGCCCGTCATCGACCTCGCCGAGGTCAGTGCCGGTGGCGGCAGCATCGCCTGGGTCGACGCCGGCGGCGCGCTCAAGGTCGGCCCGCAGAGCGCCGGGGCCGAGCCCGGTCCGGTCTGCTACGGCCGCGGCGGCACCGAGCCCACCGTCAGCGACGCCAACGTCGTGCTGGGCTATCTCGACCGCGAGGCGCTGCTGGGCGGCGGACTGCCGATCGACGCGGCGGCGGCGGAGCGCGCGCTGGGCGAGAAGGTCGGCGCGCCGCTCGGCATGACGGCGGCCGAGGCGGCGGCGGGCGTGATCGAGATCGTCAACGCCAACATGGCCGCCGCCCTGCGCATCGTCTCGATCGAGCGCGGCCACGATCCGCGCGGCTGCGCCCTGGTCGCGTTCGGCGGCGCGGGGCCGGTCCACGCCGCGCGCCTCGCCGAGGAACTCGGCATTCCCGAGGTCATCGTGCCGCCGGTGCCCGGCGTCTTCTCGGCACTCGGCCTGGTCGCGACGGACCTGCGCCGCGACTATGTCCGCACGCTCTACGCCCCGCTCGACACCGTCGACCCGGCACGGATCGCCGGGGTCATGGCCGAGATGGAAGCCGCCGGCACCGCCATGCTCACCACCGCAGGGTTCGGCGCGGAGCGCGGGGCGCTGGTCCGCTCGGCGGACGTGCGCTACGGCCGGCAGGCCTACGAACTGACAGTGCCGATGCGCGACGGAACCATCGACCGGGCGGCGCTCGACGCGCTGGCCGCCGACTTCCACACACGCCACCGCGAGACCTACGGCCACAGCAATCCGACCGAGCGGGTGCAACTGGTCAACCTGCGGCTCAGCGCCGTCGGCACGCTGGAGCGGCTGCGCTTGCGCCATCTGCCCGAGGCGCCCGACCGGGCACGCGACCGGACGCGGAGCGTCTGGTTCCGCGAGACGGGGTTCGTCGACTGCCCGGTGCGCTGGCGCGACGGGCTCGTCCCCGGCGACGTGCTGAACGGGCCGGCGATCGTCGAGTCGGTCGACGCGACCCTGGTCGTCCCGCCCGGCTGGCGGACCGAGATCGACGGGGACGGGTTCATCGTGATGCGCCGGCGGGCGGCATGAGCGAGGGGAGCAAGCCGATGAGCGACGCCACGGACCGCACCGACCCGGTCACCTTCGAAGTCGTCAAGAACGCGCTCTACGCCGCCGCCGAGGAGATGAAGGTCGTCCTCGCCAAGACGGCCTACTCGCCGATCCTGAAGGTGGCGGGGGACTATTCCTGCGGCGTGTTCGACGCCACAGGCCAGATGGTGGCGCAGGGGCCGGACCTGCCGATCCACCTGGGCTCGATGCCGGACGCGGTGCGGGCGGTGGTGAAGTCGTTCGACGCCTTCGCGCCGGGCGACATGTTCGTCCACAACGATCCCTATTTCGGCGGCTCGCACCTGCCGGACGTGAACGTCGTCGCACCCGCCTTCCACGAGGACGTCCTGCTCGGCTTCGCCTGCGTGCGTGCGCACTGGCCGGATATCGGCAGCGCGACGCCGGGCAGCTACGGCGCCGTCACCGAGATCTACGGCGAGGGCCTGCGCCTGCCGCCGGTGCGGCTGGCCGTCAACGGCGAGATGCTGCGCGACATCGAGGCGATCATCTTCGCCAACGTCCGCACGCCCGAGGAGCGGCGGGGCGACCTGCGCGCCCAGATGGCCGCCTGCCGGCGCGCCACGATCCGGATGGGCGAACTCGCGACCCGCTACGGCGCGGCGACCCTCACCCGGATCATGGACGAGGTGCTCGACTATTCCGAGCGCCTGATGCGCGACGCGCTCTGCCGGCTGCCGGACGGCGAGGGCCGTTTCGAGGACGTCTGCGACGGCGACGGCATCCTGGAGCCGGGCGAGACCGAGGACCGCACCTTCACCATCCGCATGCACGTCGTGAAGTCCGGCGACCGGCTGCGGGTCGACTTCACCGGCTCCGACCCCGCGGTGGCCGGGCCGATCAACGCGCCGCTGACCGTCACGGCGTCCGGCGTCTTCTGCGCGCTGAAGATGATCGCCGACCCCAACAGCCTGATCCCGCCGAACTCCGGCTGCTGGCGGCCGGTCGAAGTGGTCGCGGAGCCCGGCTCGGTGGTCCACGCCCAGTCGCCGTCGCCCGTGGTCTACGCCAACCACGAGATGTCGCACCGGATCGCCGACATGATGTTCGGCGCCTGCGTCGCCTTCGCCCCGGACAACGTGATGGCCTGCAGCCAGGGCACGTCGGCCGTGCTGACGCTGGGCGGCACCGACCCGCGTAGCGGCGAGCGCTATGTCAGCTACGAGACGATCAAGGGCGGCTTCGGCGCGCGGCCGGGCAAGGACGGCATCAACGCCGTGGCCAGCACGATCTCCAACACGATGAACACGCCGATCGAGGTGCTCGAGATGAGCTTCCCGGTCAGGGTCGAAGAGTATTCGATCCTGCCCGATTCCGGCGGTGCCGGCCGCTGGCGCGGCGGCTGCGGCGTGCGCCGGGTGTGGCGCGTACTGGACCACGATTCGCGCGCCGCGATCTGCTGCGAACGCACCGTGTCGGCGCCTTTCGGTCTCGTCGGTGGTTCGGCCGGATCGCCGGCCCGGCTGACGGTCGAGCATCCCGACGGCACCAGCCGGCGCCCGCTGAGCAAGGGCGCCTTCACCGCGCCCGCCGGCTCGCGCGTCATCTTCGACGTGCCCGGTTCCGGCGGCTACGGCCCGCACGCCGAGCGCGACCCGGCGCTGGTGCGCGAGGACGTCGCCGACGGCTACGTGACCGCCGAGGCCGCCCTGCGCGACTACGGCGTGGGCTGAGTCGCCGCGATAGGTTTTCGTAGGGTTTTATGGGGGTGGTGCGCGCAGCCGGGTGTGCGGCGGATAGGTTTTCATGGGTTTTTGTGGGGGGCGGCGCAGTGAGCAGCGTGCCGCCTCACCCGTCCTTGTCGATCTCCACCATGTCCGTCAGCGGTCGGCGACGCTGCGCCGATCTAGGGAAATGGTCCTGCCGAGTCGGCGGTGCAACCGAAGCTACCGCCCGGCCATCATCTTGCGCTCCATGCGGCTGAGGATGCGGACGACCGGCCACAGGATGACGAGGTAGATCAGCGCGGCGGCGATCAGCGGCGTCGGGTTGTACATGTTGCCCTGGGCGATGCGGGCCATGCGCAGGAGCTCCGGCAGCGCCACGACGCTGGCGATCGAGGTGAGCTTGACCACCTCCACCGTATTGCCGACGAGGTCGGGCAGCACGTTGCGGATCGCCTGGGGCAGGATCACCCAGCGCATCGTCTGGAAGCCCGAGAGCCCGGTGGAGCGGGCGGCCTCGGTCTGGCCCTTCGGGATGCTCTCGATGCCGGCGCGGAAGATCTCGCCGTAATAGCTCGAATTGTTGAGCATGAAGGCGACGGCGACCGAGAAGAACGGGTCGAGGTCGACCCCGAGAAACGGCATGCCGTAATAGACGAAGATCAGCAGCACCAGCGGCGGGAACGCCCGAAAGAAGTCGACGTAGAAGACGATCGGCCAGCGCAGCCACCAGTACCGAAGATTGTAGAGGACGGCGAGGAACAGCCCGCCGAAGAATCCCAGCGGGACGACGAACAGCGTCAGCAGCGCCGTCATCTTCAACCCCTCGACCAGCATGGGCCAGGAGACGACGAGGATTTCGATGTTGAAGAAGTTCTGGATCAGCATGTCCATCGGGCGGCCTCAGCGCTTCCAGCCGTAGCGGCTTTCGACCCAGCGGCTGAGCACCACCAGGGGGAAGAAGATCAGCAGGTAGCCGATCGCGGCGACGGTGAGCGGCGAGGTGTTGGCCGAATAGGCCTGCGCGGTTCCGGCCTGGGTCAGCAGTTCGTCGACGGCCACGACCGAGGCGAGGGCGGTGTTCTTGGTCACCGCGATGGTGCGGTTGGTCAGCGGCGGGATCGTCAGCTTGAACGCCTGCGGCAGGACCACGTAGCCCAGGGTCTGGACGAAGGAGAGGCCGGTCGAGCGCGAGGCCTCCCACTGGCCCCTCTGCACCGAGGTGATGCCCGCCCAGAAGACCTCCTCCGAGAAGGAGGCGAGCACCAGCGACAGGACCAGCCACGCCGCGGCGAATCCGGACATCTGCACGCCGACGAAGGGCAAGGCGAAGTAGACCAGGATGATCAGCACCAGCGGCGGCAGCGCCCGGCAGATGTCGACCAGCACGACGATCAGGAAGTTCGCCGGCTTGAACTGGAACGAGCGGCCCAGGGCGAGGAGGAGCCCGGTCGACAGGCCGGTGACGACGACCAGCGCCGCCAGTTCGAGGGTGACGACCAGCCCCTCGAGCATCTCCGGGAGATACTGGAGCATGATCGGAACGTTGAAGAAGTTGTGCGCGAACTGTTCCATCGGTGGGCGCTCCGCGCCTCAGTGATCGAACATGCGCGCGAGGAATTCCCGCGTGCGTGCCTGGGTCGGCGCCTTGAAGATCTGCTCCGGCGGACCCTGCTCGACGATGTTGCCGCCGTTCATGAAGACCACCCGGTCGGCGGCCTCCTGGGCGAAGCGCATCTCGTGGCTGACGACGACCATGGTCATGCCGTCCCGGCGCATTTCGCGCATGACGTTGAGCACGGAGCCGACGAGCTCGGGGTCGAGCGCGCTGGTCGGTTCGTCGAACAGCATCACCTTCGGTTCGAGCGCCAGGGCGCGGGCGATGGCCACCCGCTGCTGCTGGCCGCCCGAGAGTTCGGTGGGATAGGCGTCGTATTTCTCGGAGAGGCCGACGCGGTCGAGTGCCGCGCGGCCGCGGTCCTCGGCTTCCTTGCGGCCCTGTCCCGCCACCTTCCGCAGGGCCAGGGTCACGTTCCCCAGCGCCGTCATGTGCGGGTACAGGTTGAAGGACTGGAACACCATGCCGATCCGCTGGCGGACCTTGTTGATGTTCACCTTGCTCGACAGGATGTCGATGCCGTCGACGGTGATGCTACCGCTCGTCGGCTCCTCCAGGCGGTTGCAGCAGCGCAGAAGCGTGCTCTTGCCGGACCCGGAGGGCCCGATGATGAAGACCAGTTCCTGCGGCAGCACGTCCAGGTCGACGCCGGTCAGCACTTCGAGCTGGCCGAACGACTTGTGCAGATCCTGGATGTCGACGATCGGCTGGGTACGGACCACGTGAGGCACCCGATCGGCCGGCTCGGCACCAGCCGTCCACTGCGATGGAAGGGAAGGGGGGGCCGCCGGCCGCCCCGGGGAGGGAGGGGCGGCGGTGCCGCCCCGGTGACGCGCTACGGCCGGGTCAGCCGCACTTCACCTCGTGCGGGGTCGCGTCGTAGCCGTTGAAGCCCTTCGCACCGAAGCCCAGGTCGATCGTGTTGACCACGGCGTCGGGGCCGGGCTTCTGACCCGTCCACTTCTCGAAGGCGGCGGCGATGGTGCCGTCCTTCTTCAGGCACTCCATGATCGTCTCGACCTTGTTGCGCAGCGCGACGTCGTCCAGCCGGAAGGCCATGCCGAACACCTGGCCGGTGGAGATGATCAGGGTCGACGGAACGATCATCGGGTTCTGCTTCGCGGCCCAGCCGCCGACCGTGGAGCCCGCCATGTTGGCGGTGGCGCGCCCGGCGATGACCGCGGCGATGGCGTCGGCGTTCTTGTCGAAGCGCATGACCGTCCAGCCGTACTGCGGCTCACGCTCGGTCGCCCACTTGTCGTAGAGGTTGCCCTTGTTGACCGACAGGACCTTGCCCTTCAGGTCGTCCAGCGAGGTGACCTGCGGCGCGCCCTTCTTGATGACGAACTGGTATTCGCTCTCGAAGTAGCCTTCGGTGAAGAGCATCGACTTGGCGCGCTCCTCGGTGATCGTCGTGGGGGCAACGATCATGTCGTACTTCTTGGCGTTGAGGCCGGCGAAGATGCCGGACCATTGCTGGTCGATCACCTCCAGCTGCATGCCCATCTTCTTGGCGATGGCTTCGCCGATGTCGATGTTCATCCCCTCGACGCCGCCCGTCGGCTTCGCCATGACGTGCGGCGCGTAGCCCACGTCGGCTGCGACCCTGAACTTCTCCTGCGCCTGGGCGCCGCCCGCCGCGAGCACCAGAACCGCGGCGGCGACCGCCGCCCGCGCCGTCTTCGTCCGCACGTTCCGCATCATTCCGCCAGTCTCCCGTTCCGGCCTTGTCTTGCCGGAGGGTTACCGCAAGCGCCATGCCAGCCCGCCTGCAGGCCAGAGCGGCGAGGTGTGGGCTTATGCGCGGGCGGAACTGCCGATTATTTGGGCGGACGGGCGCTGCGACGCGCGCGCCGCCGTCTCATGCATAACGTTCGCGCAGATAGCCGAAGGCGGCGCGGATGAACTGGGCCTCGCCACCCTTCGGCCGGCCGGGGCGGTTGCCCTGGTTCCAGGCGAACATGTCGACATGCGCCCATTTCGTCTCCTTTGAGACGAACGCCTGCAGATAGAGGGCGGCGGTGATCGCGCCGCCGAAGCCGCCTTCGGAGACGTTGTTCATGTCGGCGATGTCGCTGTCGAGGTTCTTGCGGTAGCCGTCCCACAGCGGCAGCCGCCACATCGGGTCGGCTTCCCGGCCGCCGTGCGCGGTGAGGCCGGCGGCGAAATCGTCGTCGTTGCAGAACAGGGCGGGAAGGTCCTGGCCGAGTGCCACGCGGGCCGCGCCGGTGAGGGTGGCGCAGTCAATGACCAGATCCGGCTTCTCGTCGTCGGCGTCGGCGAGGGCATCGCACAGGACGAGACGGCCCTCGGCGTCGGTGTTGCCGATCTCGACGGTCAGCCCCTTGCGCGTCTTGACGATGTCGCGCGGCCGCATGGCGTTGCCCGACACGCTGTTCTCGACTGCCGGGATCAGCACCCGCAGCCGGACCGGCAGCTTCGCCGCCATGACCATGTGCGCCAGCGCCAGGATGTTCGCGGCACCGCCCATATCCTTCTTCATGTTCAGCATGCCGGACGACGGCTTGAGGTCGTAGCCGCCCGTGTCGAAGCAGACGCCCTTGCCGACCAGGGTCACGCGCGGGGCGCCCGCCTTGCCCCAGCGGATGTCGATCAGGCGGGGCGCCCGGACGCTGCCGCGGCCGACCATGTGGATGGTCGGGTAGTTCTGCTTCAGCAGGTCGTCGCCGACGATGGTGTTGAACTTCGCCTTGTGCTTCTTGGCGAGCGCGCGTGCGGCATCCTCCAGTTCGGCGGGGCCGAGATCGTTGGCGGGCGTATTGATCAGGTCGCGGGCGAGGAAGACGGCTTCGATCGTCCGAAGCGCATGGTCGCGGTCCGCCTGTTCGGGCCAGACCAGGGTCGCGAACGCCTTGTCGCGCCGCTTGTAGCGGTCGAATGCATAGGTTCCGAGGCCCCAGCCGATCGTGGCCTGGGTGGCAGCGTGCGCCGAAAGATCCCGGTCCAGGCGATAGGTGCCCTTCTCGAGCCGCGCGGGCAGGTCTCCGTAGCTCCAGGGAGACGCGGGGTCCTCCACGCCGACGACGACCTGCGATACGCCGCGTTCCGCGTCGGGTATCCGCACCACCGAGCCCGGCTTGCCCTTGAATGCCGAGGCATCGAGCCAAGCCCGGACCCCTGCCGGCTGCGCCTCGAGCCACCCGTCATACTCGCCGCTCGTCACGACCGTCAGGGGAATGGCCGAGCTGCTCCGGCCGGTGAGAAAGTCCGACATGCCGTGCGCATCCTTTCGTGAGATGTCCGCGGTTCCTGCCGAGACCATGACGGCTTACGGGCCGACTGAAAAGATCGACGCTGCTCTGGGCACGCTTCATTGATGGCAGGCGTGGCGGCCGCAGACAGGCACAGGGGTGGAGGGTCGATGCGGCCCGCAACTACGCAGCGGCGGAACAACAGCAGGAAGGCGGCGTTGACGCGGCATGCCGGCAGCAGTTGGATGCAGCCGGGCGCGGATTGATTGTGGAGATGATAGATGCCTCGCCTTCTCAAGAATTCGGTTCTCGTCTCGGCTTTGGCGTTGTCTCTCGCCGCCTGCGGCAACTCTTCGGGTGAGCGCGCGCTTTCGGGTGCCGGACTGGGCGCGGCAGGCGGCGCGCTCGTCGGCGGCTTGGCCGGCGGGAGCCTGGTCGGCGGTGCGCTCATCGGCGGCGCGGCGGGTGCCGTCGCGGGCGCCGTCACCGACAAGGACGACGTGAATCTCGGCAAGCCCGCCTGGAAGTAATCGGACGGCGCGGCGAACCGCGTCGCGATGTTCGAAGGCCGCCCGACATCCGGGCGGCCTTCTCTATTCCGTCCAGACCCAACCGCAATGTTTCGCACGGGCGCGGCAACCGGTATGGTCGGCCGTCGCAGCGAAGATCATGGACGATAGGATGACCAAGCTAGTTCTGGTCCGGCACGGGCAGTCCCAGTGGAACCTGGAGAACCGCTTCACCGGCTGGAAGGACGTCGACATCACCGAGGCCGGCGTCGCCGAGGCGCGCAAGGGCGCGCGCGCGCTGATGAAGGCCGGGTTCGATTTCGACCTCTGCTACACCTCGGTGCTGAAGCGGGCGATCCGCACGCTCTGGACCATCCTGGACGAAATGGACCGGATGTGGCTGCCGGTGGTGCGCGACTGGCGCCTGAACGAGCGACACTACGGCGCGCTGCAGGGCCTGAACAAGGCCGAGACGGCACAGAAGCACAGCGAGGAGCAGGTCTTCATCTGGCGGCGCAGCTTCGACGTGCCGCCGCCGGCACTGGAGCCGGGCGACGAGCGCTGGCCGGGCGCCGACCGCCGCTACGCCATGCTGCCGCCCAAGGCGATTCCGCTGGCGGAGAGCCTGAAGGACACGATCGCGCGGGTCGAACCCTATTTCGTCGGCGAGATCGCGCCGCAGATCGCCCAGGGCAAGCGCGTGCTGATCGCGGCGCACGGCAACAGCCTGCGCGCCCTGGTCAAGTATCTGGACGAGGTGTCCGACGCGGAGATCCCGAAGGTCGAGATCCCGACCGGCGTGCCGCTCGTCTACGAACTCGACGAGAAGATGAAGCCGATCCGTCACTACTATCTGGAAGACTGAGCGCGGAGCGCCGCCCGTGACGGTGGCCCTCGTCACCGGCGCGGCATCGGGGATCGGTGCTGCCGTTGCGCGCCGCATCGCGGGCCGGGACGTCCGGATCCTGCTCCACACCCGCGCCAACCGGGAGGGGCTGGAGCGAACGGCAGCCGCCGTTCGCGCGGCGGGTGCCGAGACCGCGCTGGCCTATGGCGATCTCGCCGCGCCCGAGACCGCCGCCGACCTCGTCGGGACGGCGGTGGAGCGGTTCGGCGGTCTCGACTGGCTGGTGAGCAATGCCGGTTTCGCCGATCGTCGCAGCCTCGCCGACCTGCCCGAAGACGGGCTTCGCGCACCCTTCGCCGCGATCGCAGAAGGTTTCTTCCACCTGATCCGCGCGGCTCGGCCCAGCCTGGAGTCGTCCGGTGCGGGCCGGGTGGTGGCGGTCAGCGCCTTCGGGGCGCACCGGTTTCCGGCGCACGGCTATCGCTTTCCGTCGACGGCGGCGGCCAAGGCCGCCATGGAGACGCTGGCCCGGTCGCTCGCGGCCGAACTCGCGCCGGCCGGGGTGACGGTGAACTGCGTCTCGCCCGGCTTTGTCAGGAAGGATGCCGGGGCGCACACGGCGCTCTCGCCGGAGAAGTGGGCGGAGATCGCAGCGGGGATTCCGCTCGGGCGCCTCGCCGATCCCGCCGAGGTCGCCGGCGTCATCGCCTTCCTCCTGTCACCCGACGCGGCCTATGTGACAGGTCAGACCATTCACGTGGACGGCGGCATGTCGCTCGGCTGAACGGCGCGGGCAGCCGGGCGGTCAGGCGGCGTTGGCGGCGCGCTGACAGGGAAATTCCGCGGTCACCGTGGTCCCGTGGTGCGGGCTGCTGTCGATCCGGACCGTCCCGCCGTGCATCTCGACCAGGCCCTTAACCATCGGCAGGCCCAGGCCGGTGCCTTCCTGCTGGCGGGTCCAGGCATTGTCGATCTGCACGAAGAGCTCCAAGGCGCGCGCCACCTCGACCTCGGTCATGCCGATGCCGGTATCCGCGACCGTCAGCGTGAAGCCGCCGGCGGCGGCAGGACCGAGGGCGAGACGCACCTTTCCGCCGGGTGGCGTGAACTTCACGGCATTGGAGAGCAGGTTGACCGCGATCTGGACGAGCGCCCGGCGGTCGGCCGTGATGCTGTCGAGACGATCGTCGATCCGGGCCTCGAAGACGATCTCGCGCTCCTCGGCGAGCGGCGTCAGCATCGCCGAGGCTTCCTCGACCACTGTCGCGGGATCGATCCGCTCAAGCCGCACTGGCAGCCGCCCCGCCTCGATGCGCGACAGGTCGAGGAGATCGTTGATCAGGTCGAGCTGATGCCGGCCGGCGGCGTTGATGTCGTGGGCGTAGTCCTTGTAGCGGGGGTTCTCGATCGGCCCGAAGATCTCGTGCAGCATCGCATCGGAGAGGCCGATCACCGCGTTCAGCGGGGTGCGGAGTTCGTGGCTCATCATCGCCAGGAAGCCGGACTTGGTCCGGTTGGCCTGCTCGGCGCGCATCTGGCTGGCGATGGCGGCGTCGCGGGCCTCGCGCAGCTCCTGGGCCAGGCGCCGCAGGTCGCTGGTCTGTGCGGCGAGGCGGGCGTTGGTCTCGTCGAGTTCGTGGATCTCGGTGATGTCGATCCAGAGCGAGGCAATCCCGCCCTCGTGCGTGACGTGCTCCTCCAGCCGCATCCAGCCGCCGTTCTTCATCCGGAAGACCGCCGCGCCGCGGAGCGCCGCGGTCAGGGGCACCGGCCGGCCGGCGAGCGCCGACAGCCGTTCCGCCTCGACCTCGTCCCAGCTGTGGCGTGCGTGCCGGAGCAGGTGCTCGGCGTAGGTCGTCTTCGGATGGAAGAGGTCGGGCGTATAGGGAAACAGGTTCGAGTAGGCACGGTTGGCCAGGACGAAGCAGCCGTTCTTGTCGAAAAGGGCGAAGCCGAGGTCGTAGTGGGCGATCGCTTCGGCGAGGCCGCGCTCGGCGAACCGGGCGTTGTGCTCCTCGGTGACGTCGGTCCAGAGCTTGATGCAGCCGCCGTCGTCAAGCCAGAGGTTCTGCGACTTCAGCCAGCGGCCGTCGCGGAGCTGGAAGAAGAAGGGCTGCGTCTGGCCACGGTGCCTGATCAGTCCCGCCTGGACCTTCTCCCGCAGCTGCTCCTCGCTCCTGAAGGTGACGTTGTGCGAGAAGAAGCGTTCAAGGTTCTCGGCATAGGTCAGGCCGGGCGTCAGGCGGCCGATATGCTCGGGGAAGAAGCGCTCGTAGCAGCGGTTCCAGCCCTTGATCCGTTCCTCGGCGTCCATCAGGCAGGCGGCGGTGTCGACGAGGTCGAGAACCTGGGCGACGGCGGGGAAGCCGCCGGGCTCGGCTACCAGCTTGGCGAGGTCGAAGACCTTCTGCATCGCGACCGTGTCGATCTGAGGAGCACGGAACGTGATCAGTTTAGGGCAAATTGGAGGCAGTTCATAGTCGATTGATACGCTCCATTACCGAGCGGCTATTCCACCCGATACCGTGCGATCACGGCCGGATCGGGGTCGGGACCGACGCCGGGCACATCGGCGACGCGCAGCCAGCCGTCCCGCGCATCCACCAGGTCGCCATAGAGGCTCGCCTCCAGCCGGCCGAAGAAGCGTTCGACCGGGGTGCCGGTGCCGGCGACCAGCTGCATGGTGGCGAGGAAGCCCGGCCCGAAATAGGGCGAATGCGGCGCGCAGGCGGTGTTGTGCGTCTCGCACAGGGCCTGGACCTTCCGGAACTCGGTGATGCCGCCGACCTTGGTGACGCTGGGCTGGGCGAAGGCGACGGCGCGCGCCTCCAGCATCGCCTGGAACTGCCAGGCGGTGCAGGCATTCTCGCCGGCCGCGATCGGCATCGGCGCGCGGCGCGACAGTTCGGCGAGGCCGGCGAAGTTCTCGGGCGGCCAGATCGGCTCCTCCAGCCAGTAGAGCCGCTGCGGCTCCAGCCGGCGCGCCATGTCGAGCGCTTCCTGGAGCGTCCAGGGGCAGTTGGTGTCGACCATGATCTCGACGTCGGGTCCGACGGCGTCGCGCGCCGCGGCCACCGCCTCGACCGTCGTCTCGTGCAGCTTGATGTAACGGTAGCCTTCGGCCGCCGCGGCGGCGGACCGCTCGGCGACGATGGCCGGGTCGCCGTAGCGCAGCAGGCTGGCGTAGCAGGGCAGGGGGTCGTCGCCGCTGGTGCCGAGCAGCCGGCGCAGCGGCACGCCCGCCGCCTTCGCCGCGATGTCCCAGAGCGCGATGTCGAGCCCGGACAGGGCATAGATCGTCTGGCCGTAGCGGCCGAAGATGTGCAGCGTCTTCTGCAGTTCGGTCATCAGCGGCGTTATGGCGAGCGGGTCGCGGCCGATGACGAGCGGCGCCACCATGCTCTCGATCGCGGCACGGGTCGAGGGGATGGCGTTGTAGCCGAAGGCCTCGCCCCAGCCGGTGATGCCCGCGTCGGTCTCGACCTTGACCAGCAGCGTGCCGAGGTCGCGCCAGACCTTGCCGCCGAAGCCGCTCGCCGGGCCGCCGTGGTCGAAGGGGATGCTGATCCAGATGGTCTCGACCTTGGTGATCTTCATGGCAGCGCTCCCGTATTTCCGCGGTCTTCGGCGGCCGCACGCGCCCTCCGATGACGCGGTGCGGCGCTTATGCTAGAGCTTGGCGCAGGCTGCCCAGCAGAACAACCGGACCACGAGCCTCGCCATGGATGCCGTTTCGCCCCTGACGGCCGTTTCCGCGCCGCCCGTTCAGCAGCGCCTGAGCGACATCGCCTATGAGCGGATCAAGCACGACATCATCCGCTGCGCGCTGGCGCCGGGCGAGGAGGTGACGGAGGCGCGGCTCGGCGTGCGGCTCGGCCTGGGCAAGGCGCCGGTGCGTGCCGCGCTGGTGCGCCTGTCGCAGGAGGGGCTGATCCGGGCGCTGCCGCGCCGCGGCTACCTCGTGGCGCCGGTAACGCTGCGCGACGTGCAGGACATCTTCCAGTTCCGCATGCTGCTGGAGCCCGAGGCGGCGCGGCTCGCCGCCGGCCGTGTCCAGGGCGACCGGCTGCGCCAGCTCGACGCCGTCTGCCGCGCCGGCTACGTCCCCGGCGACCGCGAGAGCGAAGCCGACTTCCTGCGCGCCAACCGCGACTTCCACGTCACCATCGCCGAGGCGTCGGGCAACGCGCGGCTGACCACGACCCTGGCGGGCCTGCTCGACGAGATGGAGCGGCTGCTGCATTTGGGCCTCGCCCTGCGCAATCGTACCGAGGAGATGCAGCACGAGCACAAGACGCTGGTCGACGCGCTGATCCGCGGCGACGGCGAGGCCGCGGCGGGCATTGCGGCGGAGCAGGTCGACGCGTCGCGCAAGATGGTGATGGACGCCATCCTGTCGAGCCCGCTGGCGCTCGAGGTCAGCATCCGGCAGGCGTGAGCCGGTTCAGACGAAGAGCGTCGTACCGGTCGCCGAGGAATCCTTCAGGAAGCTGACGAGGCCGGTGATCTCGGCCGGTACGTCGTCGCGTAGGTCGCTTGCTTCCATGTCCATGGCGGCGAGGCCGGTCTCGCAGACCATGATGCGGGCGCCGAGGGCGACGCAGGCTTCCAGCAGTTCCTCCAAGGTGGCCAGCTTGCGGGCTTCCAGCGCCGCGTCCCATGCCGCCGCTTCCTCGCCGCCGGCGGTGCGCATCGCGACCCAGCCGGGCCGGCCGTCCTGCGGCTTCGCCAGCGCCCGGCAGGCGCCCATGGTGAAGAACAGCGTCGCCGGCATGTTCACCGCGACCGCGGCGGCGACGGTCATCAGCGCGTAGTGCACCCGGTCGAAATAGCCCGACTGGACGATGACCGAGAGCTTGTCGGGCGGCGTCGTCGCCATCAGGCGACGCCCGCGTCGGCTGGGGCCGCGTTGCCGGGTGCGTGTGCGGACAGGTCGTGGATGGCGGGATGCGTGCCGCAGAGCGGGCACTCGGCGTCGCGCTTCACCTTCACCTTGCGGAAGGTGGTCGACAGGGCGTCGTACATGAGCAGCGAGCCCGAGAGCGATTCGCCGATGCCGAGCAGTTCCTTCAGCACCTCGGTCGCCTGCAGCGTGCCGACGGCGCCGGCGACGGCGCCGAACACGCCGGCCTCGGAGCAGGAGGGCACCATGCCCGCCGGCGGCGGTTCGCGGAAGATGCAGCGATAGCAGGGATGCGGGTCGCCCAGATGCGCCTTGAACGTCGAGAGCTGGCCGTCGAAGCGCAGCAGCGCCGCCGACACCAGCGTCTTGCCGGCGAGGTAGCAGGCGTCGTTCAGCAGGAAGCGCGTCGCGAAATTGTCGGTGCCGTCGGCGACCAGGTCGTAGCCGGCGAGGATCTCCATGACGTTGCCGGCATTGAGCCGCCCGCGGTGCGCCTCGATCCGCACCTCCGGGTTGAGGGATGCCACCGCCTCGACGGCGCTGTCGACCTTCGCCCGGCCGACATTGCCGGTGGTGTGGATCACCTGCCGCTGCAGGTTGGAGAGGTCGACCGTGTCGTCGTCGATGACGCCGATCGTCCCGACGCCGGCCGCGGCGAGATAGAGCAGCATCGGCGCGCCCAGGCCACCGGCGCCGACGATCAGGACGCGCGCGCCCATCAGCTTCGCCTGGCCCGCGCCGCCGACCTCCGGCAGCAGGATATGGCGCGAATAGCGCTGGATCTGGTCTTCGCTGAAGTCCATCGCGGCATCCTCGTTGCGACGCCCCATAGTTGGGCATCGCGCCGCGCCCGCCAAGGGCACGCGCGTCCGCCGGGCTTGACCTCTGCGGCGGGCTGACGCACCCTGCCTCTCGTCCGAGGGGGGTCCCGTTAGGGGGCTGAGATACCGCCGGCATCGGAGCGAACGACCTGCTCCCTGCAACGCGGTGACCCTTTGTACCTGATCCGGGTCATGCCGGCGGAGGGAACGGGAACGACGCGGCCGATCGGGCCGCGGTCAGCCTAAATGCCAACCCAGCCGACCAGCGCCGGATCTCTGCGTCCTTTTTCGACCGGAGGTCTAGCAATGAACCACCTAGCCAAGACGCCACGCTTCACGGTGACGACCGGGCCGATATCCGGCTCCCGCAAGATTTTCGTGCCCGCCGAGGGGCACCCCGACATCCGCGTTCCGCTGCGCGAGATCGCCCTGTCGCCGACCGCCAACGAGCCGCCCGTCACGGTCTACGACACGTCCGGGCCATTCACCGATCCCGACGCCGCCATCGACATCTACAAGGGCCTCCCGCGCCTGCGCGAGGCGTGGGTCGCCGCACGCGGCGACACCGAGCTCTACACCGGCCGCTCAGTGAAGCCCGAGGACAACGGCTACGCCACCGGCGAACGCCTCGTCGCCGAGTTTCCGAACGTCCCGCAGCCGCGCCGCGCGATCGGCGGGAAGTCGGTCAGCCAACTGGCCTATGCCCGCGCCGGCATCGTCACCCCGGAGATGATCTATGTCGCGACCCGCGAGAACGAGGGCCGCAGGCGCCTGAAGGAGGTGGCGGTCCGCGACGGCGAGGATTTCGGCGCCAGCATCCCCGACTATGTGACGCCCGAGTTCGTGCGCGACGAGATCGCCCGCGGCCGCGCCATCATCCCGGCCAACATCAATCACCCGGAACTGGAGCCGATGATCATCGGCCGGAACTTCCTGGTGAAGGTGAACGCGAACATCGGCAACTCTGCCGTCACCTCGTCGGTGGCCGAGGAGGTCGAGAAGATGGTCTGGTCGATCCGCTGGGGCGGCGACACGGTCATGGACCTGTCGACCGGCCGCAACATCCACAACATCCGCGAATGGATCATCCGCAACGCGCCGATCCCGATCGGCACCGTGCCGATCTACCAGGCGCTGGAGAAGGTCGGCGGCGTCGCCGAGGACCTGACCTGGGAGGTCTATCGCGACACGCTGATCGAGCAGGCCGAGCAGGGCGTCGACTACTTCACCGTCCATGCCGGCGTGCGGCTGCGCTACATCCACCTGACCGCGAGCCGCGTCACCGGCATCGTCAGCCGCGGCGGCTCGATCATGGCGAAGTGGTGCCTGGCACACCACAAGGAGAGCTTCCTCTACGAGCATTTCGACGAGATCTGCGACATCATGCGGGCCTACGACGTCAGCTTCTCGCTGGGCGACGGCCTGCGCCCCGGTGCCATCGCCGACGCCAACGACGCGGCACAGTTCGCCGAGCTGGAGACGCTGGGCGAACTGACCAAGGTCGCCTGGGAGAAGGACGTCCAGGTCATGATCGAGGGCCCCGGCCACGTGCCGATGCACAAGATCAAGATCAACATGGAGAAGCAGCTGGAGGAGTGCGGCGAGGCGCCGTTCTACACGCTCGGCCCGCTCACGACTGACATCGCCCCCGGCTACGACCACATCACCAGCGGCATCGGCGCGGCGATGATCGGCTGGTACGGCTGCGCCATGCTCTGCTACGTCACGCCGAAGGAGCATCTGGGCCTGCCGGACCGCGACGACGTGAAGACCGGCGTCATCACCTACCGGATCGCCGCACACGCGGCCGACCTGGCCAAGGGCCATCCGGGGGCGCAACTCCGCGACGACGCGCTGTCGCGGGCGCGCTTCTCGTTCCGCTGGCAGGACCAGTTCAACCTGTCGCTCGATCCCGACACGGCCCAGTCCTTCCACGACGAGACGCTGCCGAAGGACGCGCACAAGGTGGCGCACTTCTGCTCGATGTGCGGGCCGAAATTCTGCTCGATGCAGATCTCGCAGGAGATCCGCGACTATGCCAACTCGGGCATGGAGCAGATGGCCGAGGCCTTCCGCGAGGGCGGCAGCCAGATCTACCGGCCGGTCGAGGAGACGAAGCCCGCGGCGGAGTAGGCGGGGCATTCCTGCGCGTCGTCCGCGGGCGAGGGGCGCGGCCCCGTCGAGCCGGGGATCCGGGGGACAGCCTCAGCGCTGAGCCTGGATCCCCGGATCTCCGCTTCGCTGCGTCCGGGGATGACATTGCGGGGTGGGCGTCCGCATGCTTGCTCGCCTACGCGCCGCCGGTCTTCCCGGTCACGGCGTCGTAGTTCCGGTTCTGGTACCAGATCATGTATTCCATGTAGGTCGTCTCGGGGAACTTCGGCGGGTTGTCCGGCGAGGTGCAGGTCGGGACCGGCTTGATCGGCTGGTCGATGTTGCAGTCGAAGAAGAAGGGGACGGCGTAGCGCTCGCGGCCGGATCTGTTGATCACCCGGTGCGGCGTGGCCAGGAAGCGGTCGTTGGTCCAGCGCCGCAGCATCTCGCCGCCGTTGACGATGAAGGTGCCGGGGATCGACGGCGCGTCGATCCAGTCGCCGTCGCGCGAGCGGATCGAGAGGCCCGGCACGTCGTTCTGCGCCAGCAGCGTCATGAAGCTGGTGTCGACGTGCGGTGCGAGGCCGAACTCGTCCTCGGCGCGGACCGGCTGCTCCGGATAGTGGGTCAGGCGCAGCGTGTATTGCGGGTCGCTGAACGCCGCATCGAAATGGTCCGCGGCCAAGTCGAGCGCGCGGGCGTAGATCGGCAGCAGGGACAGCGCCAGCCGTTCCAGGCTGGTGCTGTAGGCGACCACGGCCTCGCGGAAGCCCGGCACGTTCTGCGGCCAGGGATTCATCGGGCGGAAGCGCTTGTTGGCGATCACGTCGGGATGGTCCGCCGGCAGGTCGCGCTTGGCGAAGAAGGCCTCGTTGGCGTTCGGCTTCGTGTCCTTCTGGATCTCCGAGGTGCGCAGCGTGTTGCCGCGCATCGGCAGGTAGCCGACATTGTGCTCGTTGATCTTCAGGGCCATCTTGGCCTCGATCGGCTGTGCGTGGAACGCCGCCGCGGCCGCGAAGGCGCCGTCGATCTGCTCCTGCGGCACGCCGTGGCCGCGGATGATGTAGAAGCCGACATTCTCCAGCGCGAAACGCAGTTCGGCCGCGGCCTGGTCGAGTGCGCCGGGCTTCCCCGCCAGATAGTTTCCGATGTCGATGATCGGGATCGCGCCGTCAGGCTGGAACTGGGCGGTGGCCATGGTTTCCTCCCTCGAAGCGTCGAGACGTTCCGAACGAAAGTCTCGCCGCCCTTGCCGGGTTCGGCAACCGGCAACGCGCAGCCGTTCAGTCCGCCAGCGGTTCGCCGCCGAGCGCATCGGCCAGCAGGGCGGCGGACGGCATGTCCGGGGTCCCGATGAAGACGAGGCCGTCGCCACCGTCGGGCCGGCCGCGGTAGGTGCGGCCCAGGGCGGCCAGGGTGCAGCTGCGTCCCGTCTTCTGGAGGAGGAAGGCTTCAGCAGGATCCTCGGCGAAGTGTACGACGCCCTTGGCGCGGAGCACCGAGGCGGGCAGTCCGCAAACCGCGGCCTCGAAACCGGCACGGTCGGCCAGGACCGGGAGGCGCAGTGCCGCGCGGGCGAAGCGCGCCTCGTGATCGGCGATACCCTGAGGCCGCGGCATCGATGATCCGTGCAGCGCGCCGCCCAGTATCAGGTCGAGCGGGACCTCGGCCATCGTCGTACGCAGGCGTGGGACATCCGGGGCGAGCTCGGCCAGCCACGCCTCGGTCTGCGCGAGCGCTGCCGGGCCGGCGAGGTCGGCCTTGTTGAGCAGCACGATGTCGGCGACGGCGATCTGGCCGCGTACGGCATCGCCGACGAAGCGGTCCGCGGCATGCGCCTGCACCTCCGCCGCGTCGGCCAGCACGACGACGCCGTCGAGGGTGAGGGCGCGGTCGATCCGCGCCATGTCGGCGATGCGCGCCGGATCGGACACGCCGCTCGCCTCGACGAGGATGCGGTCGACGGACTGCGGCGCCGACAGGATGCGGATCAGCGTGTCCATCAGGCTGTCGCCGATCGAGCAGCAGATGCAGCCGTTGGCGAGTGCGATGGTCTCGCCGCCATGCTCCACCACCAGATCGGCATCGACGTTGATCGCGCCGAAATCGTTCACCAGCACCGCCACGCGCTCGTCGCGCGCCTCGCGCAGCACGCGGTTCAGGAGCGTCGTCTTGCCGGCGCCCAGGAAGCCGCCGATGACGGTGAACGGAATCGGCACCGGTCAGCTCACGGTGGGTGGAGCCTGGAACGGCACGCCGGACAGCACGGTGCCCCAGACCGGCACGTCCTTGAGCGCTTCGGGCGGCACCGACAGCGGATCGTCCTCCAGCACGGCGAAGTCGGCGAACTTGCCGCTCTCGATGCTGCCGACGAGGTGGTCCATCTTCAGCGTATAGGCGGCGCCGATCGTAATCGCGCGCAGCGCCTGGTCGACGGTCAGGCACTCTTCCGGGCCGAGGACCCTGCCGCTCATCGTCCGCCGGTTCACGGCGCACCACGCGGTGAAGAGCGGGGCGAGGGGCGTCACCGGCGCGTCGGAATGGATGGCGTAGTTGACGCCGAGGCGATGCGCCGTGCCGGTGGCGTCCAGGCGCGCGGCGCGGTCGGGGCCCATGGTGATCGCTGCATGCTGATCGCCCCAGTAATAGAGGTGGTTGGCGAACAGGTTCACGCAGATGCCGAGCTTCGCCATGCGGCGGAACTGCGCCTCATCCGCCATCTGGCAATGCTGCAACGTATGACGATGGTCGGCGCGCGGCACCTTCTGCAGCGCCAGTTCGATGGCGTCGATCATCAGCTCGGACGCTTCGTCGCCGTTGGTGTGGATGTGAATGTGCAGGCCGGCCTCATGATAGGCCTGCACCAGTTCCATGAGCTGCGACGGCGGCGCGTTCCAGACGCCGTTGGCATGGCCGTTATAGTAGCCGGGCCATTTCAGCCGGCCGCTGAAGCCCTGGATCGAGCCGTCGCTCATCACCTTCACCAGGCCGTAGCGCAGCTTGTCGGTGCTCGTGCGCTGCAGGCGCTTCACCTTGGCGATGCCCTCGGCCGCAGGGGCGGAGATGGCGGCAAAGGCCGGGACGAGCCGCATCGGGAAGGCCGGATCGCCGGTGGCGACGCGATAGGTCACGACGGTCGCGTCGTCGAGCAGCGCGTGCAGGTCGGTCGCCGTCGTCACGCCGATTAAGCACGCCGACTGGCCGAACCGGCGCAGCACGGCGCTGGTCATGCCGGTGCCGAACGGGTTGCCGGTGACGCGGAACGCCATGAAGCGGGCGGCCATCTCGGCCAGCTCCCCGGTCGGCTTGCCGTCGGCGCCCTTCGCCACGCCCTCGATGTTGGTGCCCGCGTCGATGCCGGCGCGGTCGAGCACCACCGAGTTCACGTTCATCAGGTGGCCGTTGGAGTGGAGGACCACGACCGGCCGTGTCGACGACACCCGGTCGAGATCCGCCGCCTCCATGCGGCGGCCGCCGAAATAGATCGGATCGAACCCCCAGGCGAACAGCGGCGCCTCGGGGTCCGTCAGCTTCGCTTCCTCGGCCTGAAGGCGCGCCACGACGGGCTCGATGCCCTCGACCCCCGGCCACTGCCGGCCGTCGGGGTCGCGGCGGCCCTGGAAGCCGACATAGGTATATTCCCAGAACCGTCCTTCCGAGGCGTGGGAATGGCCCTCGACGAAGCCCGGCATCAGCACCTTGTCGGCGAAGGTCTCGTCGAGGTCGTAGGGACCCCAGCCGGCGACGTCCTCCAGGGAGCCGACGCCCAGGATCCGGCCCTCCCGGATCGCGACGTAGGTCGCGACCGGGCGGTAGCTGTTCATCGTGATGATCTTGCGGGCCTTCAGGACCCTGATGTCGGCGGCCATCGCGGCGCTCCCCCCAGCTTGGATCGACAGGTGCCTACTGCGCGGCGATGCCGGCGGTGTCGAGTTCCTTCCAGGCGGCGTCGAGGCCGGCGCGGAAGGCGGTCAGCATCTCGCCGACCTGTTCCTCGGTGATGATCAGCGGCGGCGTGAAGGCGATGCGGTCGCCGATGGCGCGCACGATCAGGCCGTGCTCCAGGCACTTGTCCTGGACCAGCGTCCCGACCTTCATGCCGGCGGGGAAGGGCGTGCGGCCCGCCTTGTCCTGCATCAGTTCGACGCCGGCGATCAGGCCGACGCCGCGGGCGTCGCCAACCAGCGGATGATCCTCGCAGGCGTCGAGCCCCTTCAGCATCACCGGGCTGACCCGGCGGACATGGGAGATGATGTCGCGCTCCTCGTAGATCTTCAGCGTCTCCAGGGCGACGGCGCAGGCCACCGGGTGACCGCCATAGGTGAAGCCGTGCCCGAAGGAGCCGAGCTTGCCGCTCTGGTCGATCAGCGCGTCGTAGATCTTCTGGGAGATCATCAGCGCCGAGATCGGCTGATACGAGGCCGAGAGCTGCTTGGCGCAGGAGATCATGTCGGGCTGCAGCCGGTAGGTCTGGGTGCCCCACATGTTGCCCGTCCGGCCGAAGCCGCAGATCACCTCGTCGGCGACGAAGAGGATGTCGTACTTCTTCAGGATCGGTTGGATCTTGTCGAAGTATGTGTCCGGCGGGGTGATGGCGCCGCCGCCGCCCTGGACGGGTTCGGCGAAGAAGGCGGCGACCGTTTCCGGCCCTTCGGCCAGGATCAGCTTCTCCAGGTCGTCCGCCATGCGCTGGGCGAACTGCTCCTCGGTCTCGCCGTCCTCGTGGAAGCGGTAATAGTTCGGGTTGTTCGTGTGCTTGAACATCGGCAGCGGCAGGTCGAAATCGGCGACCATGTGCGGCTGGCCGGAGACGCTGACCGAGGCGACGGTGTTGCCGTGATAGCCGCGCTCGCGGCCGATGATCTTCTTCTTCTGCGGCTTGCCGATGGCGTTGTGATAGTACCAGATCAGCTTGATCGCGGCGTCGTTCGCCTCCGACCCGGAGCACTGGAACAGCACCTTCGACATGCCCGCCGGCGCCACCGAGAGCAGCTTCTCGGCGAGGTCGACGCTGGGCAGGTGACCCTTGTCGAAGAACGTATGGTAGTAGGGCAGATCGAGCATCTGCTTGTAGGCGGCCTCGGCCAGACGCTTTTCCGAGAAGCCCAGCGACGCGCACCACAGGCCGGCCATCGCCTCCAGATAGCGCTTGCCGTCGGAATCCGTGACGTAGACGCCGTCGCCCTTCGCCATGAGCACGCCGCCCTGCTCGCGATAGGCCTTCAGGTTCGACTGCTGGTGGACCAGGGAAGCGATGTCGCGTGCCTGGGGCGAATTCGCGATGACGTTCATGGTCGGTACCTTTCGCTGTGGCGGAGGGTTGGGGATCAGGCTGCGGCGCGCATGTGCGGCGCGACACCCTGTTCGTCGACGAGATGGCAGGCGACGCGGTGTCCGGCGCCGACGGTGCGCAGGACGGGCGAATCCGTCCGGCAGCGGGCCTCGGCGAAGGGACAGCGCGAGGCGAAGCGGCAGCCGGGCTGCGGGTCGATCGGGCTGGGCGGGTCGCCGGTCAGCGCCACGCGCACGTTCCGCCCGGCGCCGCGCCGGGCGGACGGCACGGCGGACAGCAGCGCCCAGGTGTAGGGATGCAGCGGCGTGCGGAAGAGCGACAGCCGGTCGGCCTGCTCGACGATCTGGCCGAGATACATGACGGCGATCTCGTCGCACATGTGCTGGACGACGCCGAGATCGTGGCTGATGAACAGGTAGGTCAGCCCGAACTCGGTCTGCAGCCGCCGCAGCAGGTTCAGGATCTGCGCCTGGATCGCGACGTCGAGGGCGGAGACCGGCTCGTCGCAGACGATCAGTTCCGGCTGGGTGGCGAGCGCCCGGGCGATGCCGATGCGCTGGCGCTGGCCGCCGGAGAACTGGTGCGGGAACAGGGCGCGCTGCTCCGGCCGCAGGCCGACGTGGCGGAACAGCTCGGCGACACGCTCCTCGCGGCCGGCGGCGGGGCCGACGTCGAGCTGGTCGAGCGGTTCGCGCACGATGGCGCCCGCCCGGACGCGCGGGTTCAGCGACGAGTAGGGGTCCTGGAAGATGATCTGCATATGCCGGCGCTGCAGGCGCAGGGCCTCGCCCTTCAGCGCCAGCAGGTCGGTGCCCTGCAGGTCGATACTGCCCGACGTCGCCTCGATCAGGCGCATCACCGCCAGCGCGGTGGTGGTCTTGCCGGAGCCGCTCTCGCCGACCAAGCCGAAGGTGGTGCCGCGCCGGATGGCGAAGTCGATCCCGTCGACCGCGTGCACCTTCGACGGCCGGGCGAACGGGTGGCGCCGGCGCAGCGGAAAGTGGACCTTCAGGTCGCTGGCCCTGAGCAGTGCGTCGGTCATGCCGCCGCCCTCGGGTCGAGCAGCCAGCAGGACGCGTGATGCCGGCCGCGGACGTCGAACGGCGGCGGCATCTCCGCCCGGCAGCGGTCGTGCGCGAAACCGCAGCGCGGGACGAACGGACAGCCGCCTTTGCCGAGCTCGGCGAGCGAGGGCACGACGCCGGGGATCTCGGTCAGCGGCTGCCGCTCCAGGGGCGGATCGGGTTCGAGATGCGGCACGCAGGCGATCAGGCCGCGCGTGTAGGGGTGGCTCGGATTGCCGAGCATCTCGTCGACCGGCGCGTCCTCGACCTTGCGGCCGGCATACATGACGACGACGCGCTCGGCGAGTTCGGCGATGGCGCCCATGTCGTGGGTGATCAGGATGATCGCCGTGCCGGTCTGCTCCTTCAGGTCGCGCAGCAGGTCGAAGATCTGCGCCTGCACGGTCACGTCGAGGGCGGTCGTCGGCTCGTCGGCGATCAGCACCTTTGGCCGGCAGGCGAGCGCCATGGCGATCATCACGCGCTGGCGCATGCCCCCGGACATCTGGTGCGGGTATTCGTCGACCCGCCGCTGCGGCGCCGGGATGCCGACCGCCTTCAGCATGTCGATGGCGCGCTCGCGGGCCGCCCGCTTGCCCAGGCCTTCGTGCAGGCGCACCGTCTCGCCGATCTGGTCGCCGACGGTGTAGACCGGATTGAGCGAACTCATCGGCTCCTGGAAGATCATCGAGATCTCCTTGCCGCGGATCCGGCTCATCCGGCGCTCGTCGGCGCGGGTCAGGTCCTCGCCCAGCAGGCGGATGGCGCCGCCGGCGACGCGGCCCGGCGGGTCGGGGACGAGGCCCATGATCGCCAGGGCGGTCATGCTCTTGCCGCAGCCGGATTCGCCGACGATGCCGAGCGTCTCGCCGGCACGCAGGTCGAAGCTGACGTCGTCTATGACGCGGGCGATGCCGTTGCGCGTGGCGAATTCGACGCGCAGGCGGTCGACCGAGAGGAGCGGTTCGGACGCGTTCATCGCTGGCGCAGCCTCGGGTTGAAGGCGTCGTTGAGGCCGTCGCCGACGAGGCTGACCGCCAGGACCGTCAGGAAGATCGCCAGCCCCGGCCATGTCACCGCCCACCAGGCGTCGAGGATGTAGGGCCGGTTCGCGCCGATGATGTAGCCCCAGCTCATGACGTTGGGATCGGTCAGGCCGAGGAAGCTAAGGCCGGCCTCGAACAGGATCGCCACGCCCACCGACAGGGCGGCGCTGACGACGAGGGGCGGGGCGGCGTTGGGCAGGATCACCTGCCAGATGATGCGCCGGTTGCGCGAACCGGCGACGCGCGCGCCCTTCACATATTCCAGCTCGCGGATGCGCAGGAACTCGGCGCGGGCGAGGCGGGCGGTGCCGGTCCAGGAGACCACGCCGATGGCGATGGCGATCGTCACCAGCGAGGGCGTGAACAGCATGACCAGGACCATCGCCAGCAGCAGCGGCGGCAGCACCTGGAAGAACTCGGTGACGCGCATCAGCACCTCTTCCACCCAGCCGCGGTAGAAGCCGGCCAGCGCGCCCACCAGCACGCCGATGCAGATGGTGATCGCCGCCGCGGCGCCGCCGACGGCCAGCGTGGCGCGGCTGCCCTGGATGATGCCGGCGACGAGGTCGCGGCCGAGATAGTCGGTCCCGAGCAGGAAGCCTTCCTCGCCCGGCGGCGCCAGCGGCGACCAGACCATCTCGAACGGGTCGACCGGGTAGAGCCAGGGGCCGAGGATGCTGGTCGCGACCACCACCGTGAGCAGAACAAGTCCGACGACGGCCGAGCGGTTACGCAGGAACATGCGGGCCGCCTCGCGCAGCGGCGATTCCGCGCGGACGATCACCGGCTCGGCGTCGGGGGGCGCGGGGACGGGCCGCGCGGGGACGGCGAGGCTGTCGGCGTCGCTCATGCGCGCGCTCCCGAACGGATGCGCGGATCGATCAGCCGGTAGGACAGATCGGTCAGCAGGTTCACCACGATCACGATCAGCGCCGAGAAGAAGAGGATGCCGAGGAGCGTCGGCGAATCGCGCCGCAGCAGCGAGTCGAAGGCGAGGGTGCCGAGGCCGGGCCAGCTGAACACGGTCTCGACCAGCACCGCGCCGGAGAGGAGATGGCTGAACTGCAGGCCGGCATAGGTCACCACCGGCAAGACGGCGTTCCGCAGCGCGTGCTTGTAGATCACCTTGCCCTGGCGCAGGCCCTTGGCGCGCGCGGTGCGGATATAGTCGGCGCCCTGTACGTCGAGCATGCTGGCGCGCGCCAGCCGGCTGTAGATCGCCAGATAGATCGTCGAGAGGGTCACCACCGGCAGCACGAGATGGTGCAGCACGTCCAGCACGTAGGTCAGGCCTTCGCGCGGGCCGGAGATGTCGTACATGCCGGACACCGGAAAGAGCGGGATCCAGCTCGCGAACAGGATCAGCAGCATGATACCGGTCCAGAAGACCGGCAGCGCGTAGCCGACGAGGGCGAGGACGGTGACGAGGTGGCTGACGATGCCGGTCGGCTTCTTCGCCGCATAGACGCCGAGGAAGGTGCCGAGGAACACCGCGAACAGCAGCGACGTCACCACCAGCAGGATCGTCGGCCAGAGCCGCTCCAGGATCAGGTCGGTGACGGGTCGGTTGAAGTAGAAGGAATAGCCCAGGTCGCCCTGCGCCACCCGGGCCACGTAGACGCCGAGCTGCTCGAGGAAGGGCCGGTCCAGGCCGTAGGCGGCACGGATCTGCGCGAGGCTCTCCTGGGTGGCGCCGCCCATCTCCCCGGCGATCACGTCGGCCGGGTCGCCGGGCGCGATGTGGATCAGCGTGAAGTTCAACACCAGCACCGCGACCAGCAGGCCGAGGCCCCAGGCGATGCGCCGGCCGATCAGCGTCAGGAACTGCATGCCGTTCGGATCCTCCGTCTGGCGAGGCCCCCGTGCGCCGTGACGGCGGACGGGCGCCGGCTCGCGGCTACTGCTGCTTCCAGTAGGTCTCGTCCAGCGGCGACATCATGCCCCAGACGGTCAGCGGCGGATTGCCGAGGTTCTTGCTGTAGGCCGTGTGGTAGGGCAGCACGTTGATCCAGTAGATCGGCAGGTCTTCGGCGACGATCTTCTGGAACTGGACGTAGAGGTCCTTGCGCTTGGCCTCGTCGGGCTCCTTGCCCGCCGCATTCAGGAGCTCGTCGACCTTCGGGTTGCAGTACTGCTGGGTATTCGACCAGATGACGCCCGGGACGATGTTGCTGCACAGATACGTCCGGTGCACGCCGATGACCGGGTCGCCCCAGTTGAAGACCGAGTCCATGGTCATGTCGAAGTCGTAGCTCGAAACCCGCTTCGCCCAGGTCGGGAAGTCCGGCGAACTGCGCACCTGGACGTCGATTCCGATCTTCTTCAGCTGCGGCTTCAGATACTCGGCGAGCGCCTTCTGCTGCTCGTCGCTGTTCGGCAGGTAGTCGACGCCCAGGCTGAAGCGCACGCCGTCGGCGCCGCGCTTCTTGCCGGCCTCGTCGAGCAGGCTGTTCGCCTTGTCCAGGTTCAGGTCATAGGGCGCGATCCCGGAATAGAAGAAGGGCGATTCGGGCGAGATCGGGCCGGGCGCCGGCTTCGAGACGCCACGGTGCAGCGCCTTGGTGATGAAGTTGCGGTCGACGGCATAGGCGATCGCCTGCCGCACCTTCGGATCGTCGAGCGGCGCCTTCTTGGTGTTGAAGGCGAGCCAGTTGATCGGGCCGACCGCGGCATAGCCTTCGTCGGTGACCACCAGGTCCTTGTCGTCCTGCAGCCGCTGGATGTCGCGGGAGCTGCTGAGCAGCGGATAGATCCCGCCGTCGCCGTTCTCCATGGCGATGATGCGACTGGTCGCGTCCTTGATGATGCGGACGACGATCTTGTCCAGGTAGGGGCGCCCGTCGAGGAAGAAGTCGTCGTTGCGCTCCAGCACGATGTATTCGCCCTGGCGATACTCGGCGAGCTCGAACGGGCCGGATCCGACGACGTTCTCGACGTTGCGCGGATGGGCCTTCACGTCCTGGCCGTCGCCATAGACGTGCTTCGGGATGATCGGCACGATCGACGTCGACATCGCCAGCAGAAGGGCAGGGTGGGGCTGGCTGAGCTTCACAACGGCCGTCTGCGCGTCGGGTGTCTCGACCGCGCTCACCGCGCCCAGCGACGTCTTGAAGGGATGGTTCGCCTTCTGCGTCTCGATCGAGAACTTCACGTCCTCGGCGGTGATCGGCTGCCCGTCATGGAAGCGGGCGTTCGCGCGGAGCTTGAAGGTGTAGGTCAGGCCGTCGTCGGAGACGGTCCAGCTCTCGGCGAGATAGGGGTGGATCTTCCAGTCCGCGTCGGCGCGGACAAGCATCGCGAAGATCTGCGCGCCCGGGATCATCGTCGCGACGCCGGACTGCACGGCCGGATTGAAGTGCCGCGGCACCTGGCTCGACAGCATCACGAGCTCGCCGCCGCGCTTCGGCGCCTCGGCCATCGCGGCGGTCGTCATCAGGGCGAAACTCATCATCGCAAGGGCGCCGGCGCCCCTCAGCCACTTCGTCATGTCCACCTCCCCTTTCGCTAACGCCTCCGTGGCGAGGCCCATTGCAAGCCGCTCGCCAAACCGTCGATCACGGGCAGTTGCCACCCGTTCCGCGGCCGTCTTCTGCGGAATTCCTTGCTCTCGCCGTGAACCCGCCTTCATTTGCATCGAAGCGACGCTAGCTTTCCGGATGAAGAAATTCCAGACGACAATCATCGACGTGAAAAAAAACGCGAAAATTTCATCACCTGCCCAGGCGCCGGGCAGTCGCACGGCTTCGGGCGAGGGAAGGCCCGCCGGGGAGATCCCGGTCGGCCGGCAAGTCCGCGACCTGCGCAAGGCGCGCGGAATCACCATCACCGAGCTGGCGGAGCGCATCGGCCGCTCGGTGGGCTATGTCAGCCAGGTCGAGCGCGAACTGTCCGCCGTCTCGATCACGGTCCTGCAGCAGATCGCGACGGCGCTCGACGTTCAGGTCACCTGGTTCTTCCAAGGCAACGCGATGGCGCCGGAGGAGGAGCGCGACTTCATCGTGCGCCGCGGCAACCGCCGCAAGCTGCGCTTCGGCGGCAGCGGCATCGAGGAGGAGCTGCTCTCGCCGAACCTGCGCGGGCAGATCGAGATGACGCTGACGACCTTCGAACCCGGCAGCCGCACGGGCGCCGAGGATCGCATCCGCAAGGGCGAGGAGGCCGGCTTCGTGATCTCCGGCACGATCGAGATCCAGACCGGCGGCGAGACCTTCCGCCTGGAGGCGGGCGACAGTTTCGCGTTCCAGGAACCCGGCCCGCACCGGTGCCGCAATCCCGGCAGCGTCGATGCGGTGGTCGTGTGGGTCTATACGCCGCCGACCTATTGAGTGTTTCTGCTCTGCGACATCGCTGATCGTCCAGCAGGTGAGGCTGTTGCTCCACGCCGCACGCCTACAAGGGATAGCCCGCGTCGCTGCTTCGTAGGCCGGTTCTGGTGACGAACCGGGCGCCAGCCCAGGAATTGTTGCTAGTCTAGCGCATCCACCTCACGGTTTCGGAAAGCGGCGCGCGGCTGGTGCGGTAGCTGTTCACCAGATGGTCGTGGTCGCCGTAGCCGAAGGAGATGCCGCAGACCAGCAGACGGTCGTCCGGGATCTCGAAGTGGCGGCGCACGAAGGGCGCGTAGCGGGCGAGGGCGGCCTGCGCCACCGTCGCGACACCCATTGCCTGCGCGGCCAACAGGAACGTGCTGACGAAGCCGCCGCAGTCGACCGCGCCATAGACGTCGAGCGCCTCCTCGGTCGTGATGATCGCCACGTGCGGCGCGCCGAACAGGCGGAAATTCTCCATCGCCTGACGCTGGTAGCCGGCACGGTCGCCGCGCGGAATGCCCAGCGTGTTGTAGAGCTGGAAGCCGCTCTCGCGCCGCCGGTCGAGATAGACGCCGCGATACTCGCGTGGCTGCGGCAGGTCGGAAGCGCCGTCGCCGCCAGTCGTGGCGTGCTCATACATCGCCTGGCGGAAGCGCTCGGTGGCGTCGCCGCTGGTGACGATCGTGTGCCAGGGTTGGCTGTTGCACCAGGAGGCCGTGCGCTGCGCCATCTCCAGGATGCGCGCGATCACCGGCTCCGGCACGGGGTCGGGCAGGAAGGCGCGGCAGCTGTAGCGCGCGCGCAGCAGCCGGTCGAGCTGCGCGGCGTCGTCGGTGTTCTCGGTGCCGATCGCGGCGGCAGTCTGCGCGGCTTCAGTCATCTGGCTCTACTCGTGCGTTTCGAAAGGGCCGGAGCATCGCCGCTGCCGGCGGGTTCGGCAAGGCGGCGGCGGAAGAAGCGGTCAGGCGTCGAAGTCGATGATCTGCACCGTCTCGTCGGCGGTGTCGAGCACCGCGCAGCTCAGGCGGCGGCCATTGCGAGCGTCGCGCGCGTCGCCGGCCGATCCCGGATTGACGACGAGCACATCGCCGATGCGCCGGACGACCTGCTGGTGCGTGTGGCCGTACAGCACGATGTCGGCGTCGGCGCCGCCGAAGCGGTCGAGTTCGGCGCTGGTGGGGAGAACGTAGGCGCCGCGCGGTTCCCACGGCGTCGAGTGGACCATCAGCACGCGCTTCCCGCCGCAGGTCAGTTCACGGCGGTGCGGCTGCTCCGCCAGCCAGGCGAGCAGGTCGCGGTCGATCCAGTCCGCCGACCGTGCGCGCTCGCCATGTCGGCCGAAGAACACCTCCTCGTGGTTGCCGAGAATGACGTGGGCCCCGTGCTGCCGCAGCGCCGCCACCACCTCGTTGGAGAAGCGGTATTCGTAGATGCTGTCGCCCAGGCAGAGGAGTTCGTCGACGGCGCCCATCAACGCCAGCGCCCGGGTCAGCCCCGCGATGTTGCAGTGGAGGTCGGAGACGATGCCGAGCTTCAAGCGTCGACCTCGCGCGCGTTCCGGCGGCGGCCGGGTGCGGGGTCAGCCGACGGCGATGGCATAGACGTCCTTGCAGTCCGCGGGCAGACGACTCTCCGTCCAGGTGGCGCCGCCGTCGGTGGTGCCGAAGACCTGGCCGGTGCGTGAGGTCGCGAACACGACGTCGGGATCGCCGGCGTGCAGGGCGACGCCCATCATCGTGCTCTCCGCCTTCACGCCCCTGTCGAACCGTTCCCAGGTCGCGCCCAGGTCGCGGCTGCGGTAGACGGAGCCGTCCTCGCTGCGCGCCGCCGGGCTGAGGCAGGCGTAGAAGGTGTTCGGATCCTGGGGCGCCACGCGGATGTCGCGGGCGTAGGTCAGCGGCGAGAAGCGACCCACCTCCAAGTCCCGCCAGTGCATGCCCCGGTCGTCGCTGCGGAAGACGCCCATGCGGACCGCGAGGAAGACGCTGCCAGGTGCGGCACCGCTGACGCAGACGGCGTGCCCGTCGAGCATGCCTTCGGCATCGGTGTCGCTGAGGATCCGGCTCTTGAGGTGCGGCTGCTGCGCCAGCGTCACCAGCGCGTCGCTGCAGTCTTCCCAGGTCTCGCCACCGTCGAGGCTGCGGATCGCGCCGTTCACCTCAAGCGTCGCGTAGACCGCGTCCGGCTGCGCCGGGTCCACCGCGATGCGCATGACGCGGCAGGCGAAGGGCATGCGCGCCCGCTCGGGCACCGGCGGGTCTGGCAGGCGGCGCCAGCTGTCGCCGCCGTCGTCGCTGCGATAGACCGCGACCGGCGAGGCACCTGCGTACAGGGTCTCCGGCTGCGTCGGATGCACGGCGATGGACCAGATCTGCACGTCGCGCTCGGGGAAGGCGAGCCGTTCCCAGCTGTCGCCGCCGTCGCGGCTGCGCCAGGGACCGTCGGCCGTGCCGATGAAGACGGTGCGGGGATCCTGCGGATGGATGGTCACCGCCTGGACGTGGCGGACACCGTCCAGGCCTTCGGTCAGGTGCGACCACGGCCCGCCCGCGACGTTCCGCCGGAACAGCCCGCCGACCTCGCCGCCGGACCAGGGGGCGGCCCCGACATAGACATGCGCTTCTGCATTGGCAGCCATCGCCCGCTTCCCCTGATCCCTTATGAGTTGGGACGAGACTAGCCGGAAACCGACATCCATCAAATCGCCCGCTGCGTGAACGCAGACTGAGCGTTCACTGATCGCCCCACGGCTTGAACGGCCGGATCAGTTCGGGCCAGCGCCAGGCGATCAGGGTCATGGCGAGGAGGCCCTCCGCGCAGACGATCGACACGGCGGTGGGGGCGCCGAACCAGTCGGCGAGCAGGCCGACGTGGAGGATGCCGAGCGGGTTGCCGCCGCCGATGCAGACGGCCAGCACGCCCATCACGCGCGGGCGCAGGGCCGGGGGCGTCGAGGAGAGCACAATGGTGCTCTGCATCGCGCCGAAGCAGGCGAAGCCGAGGCCGGCCACGATCAGGATGCCGAAGGAGAAGGCGGCGGAGCCGGATTGCGAGAAGGCCAGCGCCGACGCGACGCACAGGCACGACCCCCAGAAGTAGAGCCGCAGATACTGCGCGCTGCGGACCTTCCAGGCGATCATGAGCGCGGCGAAGAAGGCGCCGGTGCCCTCCATCGCCATCAGGAGGCCGGTGGCGAACGGGCCGAGGCCGAGTTCCTGGCGGCCGATGACCGGCACCAGGCCCATATAGACGAGGCCCCAGAAGTTCATGGCGACGGTCATGCACAGCGTGCCCATGAGCACGCGGCTTCCGCGGATGAAGCGCAGGCCTTCGCGGATGTCGGCGAGGATGTTGCCGCTGCCGCCGACCGGCCGGATCGGCCGCTCGATCGACATGATCTGCCATGCGGCAAGCGCGAAGAGCACCGTCCCCAGGAAGTAGGCGCCCTCCATCCCGATCGCCGCCAGCAGCGTGCCGCCGATCGCCGGCCCGAGCGCCCGCGTGGCGTTCATCGTGGAAGAATCGAGGCCCATGGCGCGCGCCACGGCGTGCGGGCCGGCGATCTCGCCCATCAGCGTGCGCCGCACGGGATGGTCCATCGACCAGAAGGTGCCGTTCAGGAAGACGCCCAGCGCCACATGCCACATGGCGATGTTGCCGGTGGCCACCAGCGTCCCGAGCACGAGGGACAGCAGCGAGAGCAGGCCGAGCCCGACCCCCAGCAGGATGCGCCGGCTGACACGCTCGGCGACGATGCCGGTCAGGGTGCCGAACAGGAAGCTGGGCAGCATCCGCAGGAAGAGGACGAAGGCGACCATGCCGGCGGAACCGGTCAGCTGCAGCACGAACAGGCTGACGACCAGTACCTCCAGCCAGCGCATCGTCTGCGCCAGTGCGCCGGCGAGCCAGGCGCGGCGGAAATCAGGCTGCGACAGCAGCCCCGGCGTGGCGACCGGATGTCCCTCCTGCACGTGCCCACCCTGATCGGGCCCGTCTCGCACGCCGACCTCGCTTGCCATTCCCAGGCGTTTCCCGGCGGGCTCGGATGCCGCCTTCCGCCAAGGTTTAGCGCGATCGGAGCCGTCCCGCCACGTCCCCACCCGTAGTTCCGGACCCGTCGGCCCGCGGTTCCCGCACGTCGCGCAATGCTGCACTGCAATGAAAGCTGCCCCATTGCGTTGCGAACGGGGGTAGGCTTGCCGTCGAGCGGACCGCCGGGAGGCGCGCCGCCGATCATACCGGCTGTCCCCAGCGACGGCCGGACCCTCCGCAAGAAGCGAGGTTTCCGATGACGGCTGCAGGTACGTCTGCCAGCCCGCATCCCGGCATGGGGTTTCGCGAATTCGTCGCCTTCGTCGCCGCGCTGATGGCGATGAACGCCCTGTCGATCGATTCCATGCTGCCCGCCCTGCCGGACATCGGCGACGCCCTGGGGATCGTCGAGGACAACAGGCGGCAGTGGATCATCACGGCCTACCTGCTGGGGTTCGGCGGGGCGCAGATCGTCTATGGCACGCTGGCGGACCGCTTCGGACGCAAGCCGGTCCTGCTCGTCGGCGTGGGCGTCTATGCGGTCGCCAGCTTCGCCGCCGCCTATGCCTGGTCGTTCGACGTGATGATGGCGGCCCGCATCCTGCAGGGCGTCGGTGCCGCTGCGACGCGCGTCCTGGCCGTCTCCATCGTGCGAGACTGCTATGCCGGGCGGCAGATGGCGCGCGTCATGTCGCTGGCCTTCACCGTCTTCCTCGCGGTGCCGATCGTGGCGCCGTCCGTGGGGCAGGCGATCATGGTCTTCGGCGCCTGGCCGCGCATCTTTGAGGTGCTTGCGGCGATCGGCGTCGTCGTCGCCGTCTGGACGGTGCTGCGCCTACCGGAGACGCTGCATCCGGACGACCGCCTGCCGATCGCGCCCGCCCGCGTCGCCGGCGCCTTCGTGACCGTCTTCACCAACCGCATCGCCATCGGCTACATGCTGGCGATGGCCCTGGCGATGGGCGGCCTGTTCGGCTTCATCAATTCGGCACAGCAGGTCTTCGTCGACGTCTTCGACGCCGAGGTCTGGTTCCCGGCCATCTTCGCGATGATCGCGGGCTTCATGGTCTTCGCCTCGCTGCTGAACGCGCGGATCGTCGGAAGCGTCGGGACGCGGCGCGTCTCGCACACGGCGCTCTGCGGCTACATCGCACTGGCGGTGATCCATGCGGTGGTGTCGCTGGCCGGGCTCGACACATTGTGGAGCTTCGCGCTGCTGCAGGGTTGCATGATGTTCTGCTTCGGCCTCATGGGTCCGAATTTCGGCGCGATGGCGATGGAGCCGCTCGGCCACATCGCCGGCACGGCGGCCTCCGTCCAGGGGTTCATCACCACGGTGGGCGGCGCAATGATCGGCTTCTACATCGGCCAGCAGTTCGACGGGACGGTCGTACCACTGACGCTGGGCTTCGCCGGGTGCGGCTGCGCGGCACTGGCCGTCGTCTTCGTCACCGAGCGCGGGCGACTGTTCCGGCCGACGGCGAGCCCGCGGCCCGCAGCGGGCGCGTAGCGGGAGGCGCTCGGCTGCCGGCCCCGGGCACCCGCCGGCCGTCGCGCTTGAAATCGCCCGGCGTGCCGCGTAAGTGACCGCGCACGTCCGGGCCGCGATTCGGTCGGACGAATCAGCGAGGACCTATCTATGGGCTACAGGGTTGCAGTGGTCGGCGCCACCGGTGCGGTGGGCCGGCAGTTACTGGCCGGGCTCGCGGAATCAAGCGTGCCCGTCGACGAAGTGTTCGCTCTCGCCTCCGCCCGCTCGGCCGGCAAGAGCGTGTCGTTCGGTGAGGACGATACCGTCAAAGTCCAGGACCTCGCGAAATTCGACTTCAGCAAAGCCGACATCGGGCTGTTCTCGCCGGGTGCCAGCGTCTCGGCCGAGTTCGCGCCGAAGGCGGGCGAGGCCGGCTGCATCGTCATCGACAACACCTCGAAGTTCCGCATGGACCCGGACGTGCCGCTGGTCGTGCCGGAGGTGAATCCCGACGCGATCGCCGGCTACACGGCGCGCAACATCATCTCCAACCCGAACTGCTCGACCATCCAGCTGGTGGTGGCGCTGAAGCCGCTGCACGACATCGTGCCCATCCGGCGCGTCGTCGTCTCGACCTACCAGTCGGTGTCCGGCGCCGGGCAGGAGGGCATGGACGAGCTCTTCAACCAGACCAAGGCCATCTATCAGGTCCAGGAGTACAAGCCGAAGAAGATGCCGCACCGGATCGCGTTCAACGTGATCCCGCAGATCGACGTCCTGATGCCGGACGGCTCCTACAAGGAGGAGTGGAAGATGGTCGAGGAGACCAAGAAGATCCTCGACCCGGCCATCCAGGTGATCGCGACCTGCGTGCGGGTGCCGGTCTTCGTCGGTCATTCCGAGGCGGTCTACGTCGAGTTCGAGGACGAGATCACCGTGGAGGAGGCGCGCGACGCGCTCGACAACGCGCCGGGCGTCGTCGTTCTCGACCGGCCGGAGGAGAGCATGTACGCCATGCCCGTCGACTGTGCCGGCGAGGATGCGGTCTATGTCAGCCGAATCCGCCGCGACCCCACCGTGCCCAACGGCATCGCGATGTGGGTCGTGTCGGACAACCTGCGCAAGGGTGCGGCGACCAACACCGTCCAGATCGCCGAGTTGCTGGTCGATACGTATCTCTGACCCTTGTCGTCCAGGTAACGTACTGCGGGGCGCCGGTCATTCCGGCGCCCCTTTCTTTTTGTGCTCAGGCTCTTTGGCTCAGGGCTTTGGGCTCAGGCGCGGGCGGTGCGCAGGCGCTGCGTCTCCGCCTCGTCGGGCAGCAGGTCAGCGCCGATCGCCACGCCGTAGTCGCGGGCGGCAGCTTCGGCCGTGATGTAGCCCTTGCGCACGTCGGCCGCGACGCGCTCCGGCTCGCGCGCGAACGCATCGCCGATGCCGCCGCCGCCCGGCATCTCCACCACCAGCCGCTCGCCGGTGGGCACGGTCTGGCGGCCTTTCGGCTTCAACACGGTTCCCGATCCGAGGCTCAGCTTGCCGTTGGCGCCGGCCGAACCGCCGGTGCGGCCGCGCGCCGGATGGTTCACCCGCTCGAACGACGCGAAGATGGCGAAGGGCGCCGCCTCGCGGCTGCCGATCACCATCGTCTGGCCCAAACCGCCGCGCCGCCGGCCGGGGCCGCCCGAATCCTGGCGCAGCTCCTTCGCCCAGACGACCAGCGGGGTGATCGCCTCGGTCGCCTCGACCGGCACGTTGCGCACGCCGCTCGGGTAGGGGGTGGCGGACAGGCCGTCCTGGTCGGGCCGGGCGCCGGCGCCGCCGGAATGGAAGCTGGTGACCTGGAAGGCGGTCGCCTGCGGGTTCCACGCCTCGTCGGCGAGGCCGTGGCCGGCGCCGAGCTTGACGTTCCACAGGTTCGACGTGCCCTCGGCGGGAACGCGGTCGGGCATCGCCTGATCCAGGCAGCCGAACACCACGTCGGGCAGCATGTGGCCGATGGTCGAGCGCGCCACCACGGCGCAGGGATGCGGCGGGTTCACGATGCTGCCGAGCGGCGCCTTCACCTTGATCGGCTCCAGCGAGCCCGCATTGTTCGGCAGGCCCGGCCCGACGATGCAGCGCACGCCGAAGGTCGTGTAGGCCTCGGTGTAGCAGAGCGGGCAGTTGATGCCGAAGGTGGACACCCCCGATGTGCCCTTGAAGTCGATGACGATCTCGCCCTCGGCGATGGTGAGGGCGGCGACGAGGTCGATCGGCGCCTCGTAGCCGTCGATGCGCATCGAGGCACGCCACGTGCCCTTGGGCAGCTTGTCGATCTCGGCCTGCATGCCGCGCCGGCTGGCGTCGATGATGAAGGCGCCCAGGTCGTCGAGCGACTCCAGGCCGTACTCGTCCATCATGCCGACGAGGCGGCGGCAGCCGATCTCGTTGCAGGCGATCAGGGCGTAGATGTCGCCCTCCACCTGGATCGGCTCGCGCACGTTGGCGCGCACCATCTCCATGAACCACTCGTTCATCCGGCCCTGCTCGACCAGCGGCATCAGCGGGATGAACAGGCCTTCCTGGTAGACCTGCCGTCCGTCGGGGGCGAGGCCGATGCCCCCGATGTCGACGAGGTGGCTGGTGCAGGCGAACAGCGCCACGAGTTCGCCGTTGCGGAAGGTCGGCGTGACGACCGTCAGGTCGTGCAGGTGGCCGGTGCCCTTCCACGGATCGTTGGTGATGTAGACGTCGCCCTCGCGCATCGTCGCCACCGGGAAACGGTCGATGAAGTGCTTCACGGCGAGCGCCATGGAATTGATGTGGCCGGGCGTGCCGGTCACCGCCTGGGCCAGCATGCGGCCCTCGACGTCGAAGACGCCGGCGGAGATGTCGCCGGCCTCGCGCGCCGAGGTGCTGAACGCGGTGCGGACCAGGGTCTGGCCCTGCTCCTCGACCACGGCGAGCAGGCGGTTCCACATGACCTGCATGCGGATGCGGGCGAGGGGGTTGGCGGTCATGACGCGCTCCTGCGATGCAGAACCAGATGGCCGGAGCCGTCGACGACGGCGTCGAAGTTCGGCGTGACGACGGTGGCGGTGTCGGGCTCGGCGATCACGGCCGGTCCCGGCATGCGTGCCCCTGGCCCCAGGTCCGGTCGCCAGTAGACCGGGACGTCCCGCCAGGTGCCCAGGTCGATGTCGTAGAGGCGGCGCATCTCGCCGGTCGCCGTCGCATCGACCGGCGTGGGCGTCGCGGTCGCGTGGGGCAGCGGCACCTCGGTCGCAAGCGCGAGGCTCCAGGACATGGCCTCCACCGTCAGGTTCGGGATGACGCGGCCGTAGAGCTGGCGATAGGCGTCCTCGAAGGCGCTGCGCAGTGCCGCACCGCCGTCGCCGGCGATGCGGCCGGCGGGCAGCGGCACGGCGATCTCGTGGCCCTGGCCGCGATAGCGCATGTAGGCCGTGCGCGTCTCGACCAGCGTGGCATCGGGGGCACCCATCCGCACCACCGATTCGGCCTCGGCGCGCATGCCGGCGAACAGTTCGCCCAGCATGTCCGCATCGTAGCGGCGCATGTCGACATAACGGCTGCGCACTACCTCATAGGCGATCGGCGCGCGCAGGAAGCCGACGGCCGAGCCGACGCTGGCCGCCATCGGGATGACCACCGTCTCGATGCCGAGCTTCTCGGCGAGCCGTGCGGCGTGCAGCGGTGCGGCACCGCCGAAGGCGATCAGGCCTCGTTCCGGCAGGTCCTTGCCCGATTCGACGGCGTGGACGCGCGCGGCGTTGCTCATGTTCTCGTCGACGATCTCGGCGATGCCGCCCGCGGCCAGTTCGGTCGGCAGGTCGAGAGGCTTGCCGACCGTGGCGTCGACCGCACCGGCCGCCTTTGCGGCGTCGAGCGGCACGCGGCCGCCGGCGAACTTCACCGGGTCGATTCGGCCCATCACCAGGTCGGCATCGGTCACGGTGGGCCGCTCGCCGCCGCGGCCGTAGCAGGCGGGACCCGGTTCGGAGCCGGCGCTTTCCGGCCCGACGGTGATGCGGCCCAGCGTGTCGACGGCGGCGAGCGATCCGCCACCCGCGCCGATCTCGACCATCTCGATCACCGGGATGCGCAGCGGCAGGCCGCTGCCCTTCAGGAAGCGCTGCATCCGCGCGACCTCGAAGCTGCGCGAGAGTTGCGGCCTGAAATCGTCGATCAGGCAGATCTTCGCCGTGGTGCCGCCCATGTCGAACGAGAGCACCTGGGTCAGCCCGCATTCGGCGGCGACGTTGCGCGCCAGGATGGCACCGCCGGCCGGCCCCGATTCGACGAGGCGGATGGGGAAGGCGCGCGCCGTCTCGATCGTCGTGACGCCGCCGCTCGACATCACCAGCAGCAGCGGACAGGCGACGCCGCCGTCGCGCAGCCGCGTCTCCAGCCGGCCGAGATAGCCCGACATCAGCGGCTGGACGTAGGCGTTGGCGAGCGCCGTCGAGAAGCGCTCATACTCGCGCATCTCCGGGCAGACGTCGGCCGAGCGGGTGATCGCGACGTCGGGCAGCGCCTCGGCCAGGATCGCCGCGGCGCGATCCTCGTGCGCCGGGTTGACGTAGCTGTGCAGGAAGCCGACGGCGACGGCGGCGACGTTCGCCGCGCGCAGCGCGGGAACCAGCGCGGCGACCGCGGCCTCGTCGAGCGGCAGCAGCACCTCGCCGTCGGCGGCGACCCGCTCCGGCACGGCGAAGCGCAGGTCGCGCGGCGCCAGCGGCTCCGGCCGCTCCATGTAGAGGTCGTACTGGTCGAAGCGGTGCTCGTAGGCCATCTCGACCGCGTCGCGGAAACCTTCGGTCGTGACCAGCGCGGTCCGTGCGCCCTTGCGCTCGATCAGCGCATTGGTCGCCAGGGTCGTGCCGTGGATCACCAAGCCGACATCCGCGGCGGCCACGCCGGCCTCTGCCAGCACGCTCGCCACCCCCTCCATGACGCCGCCCTCCGGTGCGCCGTGCGTGGTCAGCACCTTGGCCGTGGTCCGGAATCCGCCATGCTCCAGCACGACGTCGGTGAAGGTACCGCCGATGTCGATGGCGATGCGCTTTTCGCTCATCCGCTGGTCAGCCTCGCTGGATAGGGAAGGGACGTTTCGGGAAACTATGCGTGAGGCGCGTCCCGCGCGGAAGACGGCCGGTCCGCCGGTCCGCCGCGGGTGCCCGAAGGACATGTCCGATCATTCGCATGTTGGCAGGGCGGACCTCTGCCGTTAGGTTAGTCGGTCGCAGCAGCGCCCACCTCGATGGGCGTTGTTGTCCGGGACGGAACCGGGGATATCCGTCGGGCGTGACGCGAGGTGCGGAAAGTGCCGGCGTAACGTCCGTCATGCTGTCGAACTCCCCGGGGTTCGTTCCTTTAACCCGAGCGCAGCCCAAGAGGAGGGCCGCGCCCGGCGTCGGCGCGTCAAAAGCCGCCGCCGGCGCGCGCTCTCGCTTCGTGAGGACCGCCTGTGAGCCAGCTTCCGCCCGCCCAGGGCCTGTACGACCCGTTGAACGAGCACGATTCCTGTGGCGTCGGCTTCGTCGCCGACGTCAAAGGACGCAAAAGCCATGCCATCGTCCGGCAGGGGCTGCGCATTCTCGAAAATCTGGAGCATCGCGGCGCCGTCGGTGCCGATCCGCTGGCCGGTGACGGTGCCGGCATCCTGATTCAAACGCCGGACGCCTTCCTGCGTGCCGTGACTGCCGATCTGGGCATCACGCTGCCCGCCTTCGGCGACTACGCCGCCGGCATGGTCTTCCTGCCGAAGGACACCGACCGGCGCCGCACGTTCGAGGAACTGCTCGAAGGTCTGGTCGCCGAGGAGGGGCAGGTCCTGCTCGGCTGGCGCGACGTGCCGGTGGATCCTTCCGGGCTGGGCGAGACGGTGAAGCCGACGGAGCCGGCGGTGCGCCAGATCTTCGTCGGCCGCGGCGAGGGGACGCCCGACCAGGACACCTTCGAGCGCAAGCTCTACATCATCCGCAAGCGTGCGGCGAACGGCGTCCGTGCCCGGCAGACGCCGGGGATCGAGGACTTCTACGTTCCGTCGCTGTCCTCGCGGACGATCGTCTACAAGGGCATGCTGCTCGCGGCCCAGGTCGGCGCCTATTACCTGGACCTCCAGGACGAGCGGATGGACAGCGCACTGGCGCTCGTCCACCAGCGTTTCTCGACCAACACCTTCCCGTCATGGCGCCTCGCGCATCCGTTCCGCATGGTCTGCCACAACGGCGAGATCAACACGCTCCGCGGCAACGTGAACTGGATGGCGGCCCGCCGCCATTCGATGAAGTCGAAGCTGTTCGGCGACGATCTCGACAAGCTCTGGCCGCTGATCCCGGAGGGCCAGTCGGACACGGCCTCGTTCGACAACGCCCTCGAGCTGCTGGTGCAGGGCGGCTACAGCCTCGCCCACGCCATGATGCTGCTGATCCCCGAGGCGTGGGCCGGCAACAAGCTGATGGATGAGGAGCGGCGCTCGTTCTACGAGTATCACGCCGCGCTGATGGAGCCGTGGGACGGTCCGGCGGCGGTCGCCTTCACCGACGGCCGCCAGATCGGCGCGACGCTCGACCGCAACGGCCTGCGCCCGGCGCGCTGGCTGCTGACGGACGACGACCTCGTCGTCATGGCGTCCGAGATCGGCGTGCTCGACATCCCGCCCGAGAAGATCGTCAAGCAGTGGCGGCTTCAGCCGGGCAAGATGTTCCTCATCGACCTGGAGGAGAAGCGGATCGTCGACGACGCCGAGCTGAAGCAGCAGCTCGCGCGCGCCCATCCCTACAAGGAGTGGCTGGGCAAGACGCAGTTCAAGCTGGAGGAACTGCCGGCGGCGAACGCCGGCGGTGATGCCGCCCGCGCCGCGACCAATCTCGCCCGCAGCGACGTGCCGCTCCTCGATCTGCAGCAGTCGTTCGGCTACACCCAGGAGGACATCAAGTTCTTCCTGCAGCCGATGGCCATCGCCGGCGACGACCCGGTCGGCTCGATGGGCGCCGACACGCCGATCTCGGTCCTCTCCGACCAGAGCAAGACGCTCTACAGCTACTTCAAACAGAACTTCGCCCAGGTCACCAACCCGCCGATCGACCCGATCCGCGAGGAGCTGGTGATGTCGCTGGTCTCGATGATCGGGCCACGGCCGAACCTGCTCGACCTCGAATCGGGCGGCTCGCACCTGCGGCTGGAGGTGAAGCAGCCGATCCTGACCAACGAGGAATTGGACAAGATCCGCACGGTGACCGACGTCGTCGGCGCGTTCCGCACGCGCACGCTCGACACCACCTGGGCGGCCGAGGAAGGCCCGGCCGGTATGGCGGCCGCCGTCGAGGCCCTGTGCCGCGACGCCCACCAGGCCGTGCTGGACGGCTTCAACATCCTGATCCTGTCGGACCGCGGCACCGGCCCCGACCGCATCGCCATCCCGGCGCTGCTCTCGACTTCGGCGGTCCATCATCACCTGATCCGCGAGGGCGAGCGCACCGAGACGGGCATCGTCGTCGAGACGGGCGAGGCGCGCGAGGTGCACCATTTCTGCCTCCTCGCCGGCTATGGCGCCGAGGCGATCAACCCCTACCTCGCGTTCGAGACCATCAAGGCGCTGCGCGAGGATCTGCCGGACGCCGTCAGCGACGAAAAGGCGGCGAAGAACTTCGTCAAGGCGATCAACAAGGGCCTGCTGAAGGTCATGTCCAAGATGGGCATCTCGACCTATCAGTCCTATTGCGGCGCCCAGATCTTCGACGCCGTCGGCCTCTCGACGCCGTTCGTGTCGCGCTACTTCACCGGCACGGCGACCATGGTCGAGGGCGTCGGGATCGAGGAGATCGCCCGCGAGACGGTGGAGCGCCATCGCCTCGCCTATGGCGACGCGCCGGTCTACCGCAACATGCTCCCCGTCGGCGGCGAGTACGCCTATCGCCTGCGCGGCGAGGCGCACAACTGGAACCCGGACAGCATCGCCAAGCTGCAGCACGCGGTCCGCGCCAACCTGCCGGACACGTGGCGCGAATACGCCCAGCTGATGAACGACCAGTCGAAGCGGCTGATGACGCTGCGCGGGCTGCTCGACCTGAAGCCCGCCGACGGCCCGGTGCCGCTCGACGAGGTCGAGCCGGCGGCCGAGATCGTGAAGCGCTTCTCCACGGGCGCCATGTCCTTCGGATCGATCAGCCGGGAGGCGCACACCACGCTGGCCGTGGCGATGAACCGCATCGGCGGCCGCTCGAACACGGGCGAGGGCGGCGAGGAGCCGGACCGCTACGTGCCGATGCCGAACGGCGATTCGATGCGCTCGCGCATCAAGCAGGTGGCGTCGGGCCGCTTCGGCGTCACGACCGAATACCTCGCGAGTGCCGACGACATCCAGATCAAGATGGCCCAGGGCGCCAAGCCGGGCGAGGGCGGTCAGCTGCCGGGCCACAAGGTCGACAAGGCCATCGCCAAGGTCCGCCACTCGACCCCCGGCGTCGGCCTGATCTCGCCGCCGCCGCACCATGACATCTACTCGATCGAGGATCTGGCGCAGCTCATCCATGACCTGAAGAACGTCAATCCAAGAGCCCGTATCAGCGTCAAACTCGTCTCCGAGGTCGGCGTCGGCACGGTCGCCGCCGGCGTGTCCAAGGCGAAGTCCGACCATGTGACGATCTCGGGCTTCGAGGGCGGCACGGGCGCGTCGCCGCTGACGTCGCTCACCCATGCGGGCAGCCCGTGGGAGATCGGCCTGGCCGAGACGCATCAGACTCTCGTCATGAACAACCTGCGCGGCCGCATCGCCGTGCAGGTCGACGGTGGCCTGCGGACGGGCCGCGACGTGGTCATCGGCGCGCTGCTCGGGGCCGACGAGTTCGGCTTCGCGACGGCGCCGCTGATCGCGATGGGCTGCATCATGATGCGCAAGTGCCACCTGAACACCTGCCCGGTCGGCATCGCGACGCAGGATCCCGTGCTGCGGGCGAAGTTCGCCGGCAAGCCCGAGCATGCGATCAACTACTTCTTCTTCATCGCGGAGGAGATGCGCGAAATCATGGCGGCGATGGGCTTCCGCACCGTCGACGAGATGATCGGCCGGACGGACCGGCTGGACATGCGCCGTGCCGTCGACCACTGGAAGGCGCATGGCCTCGACCTGGCGAAGCTGCTCTACCGGCCGAAGGTCGGGCCGGAGATCCGCACCTTCAATTCGGAGACGCAGGATCACGGGCTCGTGCACGCCCTCGACCATACGCTGATCGAGAAGGCGCGGCCGGCGCTCGACAACCGGACGCCCGTCGTGATCGAGACCGAGGTGCGGAACGTCAACCGGACGGTCGGCGCCATGCTGTCGGGCGAGGTGGCCAAGACGTACGGCCATGCCGGCCTGCCGGAAGACACGATCGTCATCCGTGCCCACGGCGTCGGCGGCCAGAGCTTCGGCGCCTGGCTCGCGACCGGCGTGACGCTGGAACTGTCGGGCATCGCCAACGACTATGTCGGCAAGGGCATGTCCGGCGGCCGGATCGTCGTCTATCCGCCGGCGAACGCGCCGCTGAAGCCGACCGAAAACATCATCGTCGGCAACACGGTGCTCTATGGCGCGATCCAGGGCGAGGCCTACTTCAACGGCGTGGCGGGCGAGCGTTTCGCGGTGCGCAATTCGGGCGCGTCCGCCGTGGTCGAAGGCTGCGGCGATCACGGCTGCGAGTACATGACCGGCGGCATCGTCGTCGTGCTCGGCCAGACCGGCGTCAACTTCGCGGCCGGCATGAGCGGCGGTATCGCCTATGTCTGGGACCCCGACGGCCGTTTCGAGGAGCGCTGCAACCTCGACCAGGTCGAACTGGAGCCGATCGCCCATGAGGCGACGGAGCCGGCCCCGGCCGCGGGCGGCGTCGACCTCTCCGACATGACCCGGCACGATGCCGTGCGGCTGCGCGGCCTGATCGAGCGGCACATGCACTACACGAACAGTGCGCGCGCCCGCGAGATCCTGGCCGACTGGCCGGCCAACGTCGGAAAGTTCGTCAAGGTCATGCCCGTCGATTATCGGCGCGCGCTGCGCGAGCTCGCAGAAGAGCGCGCGGCCGCCGTCGCCGCGGAATAGGAGCCAGCCATATGGGCAAGCCCACCGGTTTCATGGAGTTTCCGCGCCGGGAGCGCGGCTACGTCAAACCCCAGGAGCGTCTGCGCACCTGGAAGGAGTTCCTCACGCCGCTGGCCGATGCCGACCTGCGGGTTCAGGCGGCGCGCTGCATGGATTGCGGCGTGCCCTTCTGTCACACGGGCTGCCCCGTCAACAACCAGATCCCGGACTGGAACGACCTCGTCTATCACGACGACTGGCGCGAGGCGCTGATCAACCTGCACTCGACCAACAACTTCCCGGAGTTCACCGGCCGGATCTGTCCGGCGCCGTGCGAGGAAGCCTGCGTCCTCAACATCAACGACACCCCGGTCGCCATCAAGACGATCGAATGCGCCATCATCGACCGCGGCTTCGCCGAAGGCTGGGTGGTGCCGCAGCTGCCGGACCGGAAGACAGGCAAGCGCGTCGCGGTGGTCGGTTCGGGCCCGTCCGGCATGGCCTGCTCGCAGCAGTTGGCACGCGCCGGCCATGACGTCACGCTGTTCGACCGGCAGGACCGCATCGGCGGGCTGATGCGCTACGGCATTCCTGACTTCAAGTTCGAGAAGTGGCAGATCGACCGCCGGATGGAACAGATGGCGGCCGAGGGCGTGACGTTCCGCCCGGGCGTCCATGTGGGCGTCGACATGCCGGCGCAGGAACTGCTCGACGGCTTCGACGCCGTGGTCCTCACGGGCGGGTCCGAGGTGCCGCGCGACCTGCCGCTGCCGGGGCGGGAACTCAACGGCGTGCATTTCGCCATGGACTTCCTGCGCCAGCAGAACCGCCGCGTCGCCGGCCTCGACGTCCCGGCCGACCAGGCGATCTCGGCCAAGGGCAAGCATGTCGTCGTCATCGGCGGCGGCGACACGGGCTCCGACTGCATCGGCACGTCGAATCGTCATGGTGCCGCTTCGGTCACGCAGATCGAGATCCTGCCGAAGCCGCCGGAGCGCGAGAACAAGGACCTCGTCTGGCCCTATTGGCCGCAGAAGCTGCGGACGTCCTCCTCGCACGAGGAGGGCGCCGAGCGCGACTGGGCGATCGGCAGCAAGGCGTTCCTCGACGACGGCAAGGGCAATGTGCGGGCCCTGAAGGCGACGCGCGTCGAATGGAAGACCGGCCCGGACGGCCGTCTCGCCATGGCCGACGTGCCGGGCAGCGAGATGGAGCTGAAGGCCGACCTCGTCCTGCTGGCGATGGGCTTCGTCCATCCGACGCACCAGGGCCTGCTCGAGCAGCTCGGCGTGAAGCGCGACGCGCGCGGCAATGTCGAGGCGGACACGGAGCGCTACCGGACATCGGTCGACAAGGTGTTCGCCGCCGGCGACATGCGGCGCGGTCAGTCGCTGGTCGTGTGGGCGATTCGCGAAGGCCGTCAGGCGGCGCGCGCCGTCGATACGTTCCTGATGGGCACTACGGAGCTTCCCCGCTGATGCGTGCCGTCGTCTGCGAAACCCTCGGAACGCCCGATACGCTGGTCGTGCGCACCGACTGGCCCGAGCCGGAACCCGGCCCGGGCCAGGTGAAGGTCCGCCTGCTGGCGCGGGCCGTCCAGTATGTCGACGTCCTGATGGTGGCCGGCCAGTACCAGACCAAGCCACCGGTGCCCTTCATCCCGGGCGGCGAGGCCGCGGGCGAGGTCGTGGCGCTGGGCGAGGGGGTCACCGGCTTCTCGGTCGGCGACATGGTCATGAGCCGGCACAGCCCGAGCGGCGCCTTCGCCGAATTCGGCGTGTCGCCGGCCGACCAGACGATGCTGATTCCGCAGGGGCTGGGCGTCGAAGCGGCCGCCGGCTTCCGCTCCGCCTACTCGACGGCCTACCACGCCCTGGTGCAGCGCGGCCGACTGCAGCCCGGCGAGACACTGCTGGTGCACGGGGCGGCCGGCGGCATCGGCCTCGCCGCGGTCCAGGTCGGCAAGGCGCTCGGCGCCACGGTCATCGGCGCCGCCTCCACCGAGGAGAAGCGCGCGCTGGTGCTGGAGAACGGCGCCGACTACGTCATCGGCTACGACCCCGTCGTCGATGGTCGCGGCACGTTCCGCGATAAGGTGAAGGAGCTGACCGGCGGCCGCGGTGCCGACGTGGTCTACGATCCGGTCGGCGACTGGGTGTTCGAGGAATCGATGCGCTGCCTGAACTGGGGCGCGCGCATCCTGATCCTGGGCTTCCTCGGCGGCGGCCCCGCCATGGCGCGCACCAATCACCTGCTGATCAAGGGCGCCTCTGCCGTCGGCGTGCGGCTCGGCGGCTTCGTCGAGGCCGAACCGGAGACTGCGGCGGAGAATCTGCGCGTGCTGTGCGATTGGGCCTCGAAGGGCCGGGTGAAGCCTCACGTGTCCCACGTCCTGCCGTTGGAGAAGGCGGCCGAGGCACTCCAGCTCCTCGTGGATCGCAAGGTCGTCGGCAAGGCCGTCCTGAGCGGATGACCCCACGTCGGCGGATACTGCGCCGCGCTGATACACTCTGCCGAGAAATTGTGCCGATACGGGCGAAGTGGCCGGAACCGCGGTGTCCGGCGCGGGTTCCAGAACGGAAGCCGCACGACCGGTCAGGGTCGTCGCGGTGGTCCGTATCAGGAAGGAGCTGGCGCTCCGCCCGCATGGTGTCTGGCAGTACGAGCGATGTGTCGGTTTCGCTGGACGTGGGCGGGGAGACGGCCCCCGACGACGTCCGCCGCCGCCTGACGGAGGAGATACCGCGGCTGCGGCGGTACGCGCGCGTTCTCGTGCGCGACCCGGCCTACGCGGACGATCTCGTGCAGGACTGCCTGACGCGCGCCGTTGCGCGACTGGACAGCTACGAGCCGGGGACGAACCTTCGGGCGTGGCTGTTCGTTATCCTGCGTAACGTGGTCATCAATGACTATCATCGTGGCCGCCGTGGGCCCGCACTCACCGAACTGTCGGAAGCTCACGCCAGCGTGTCGACGGCGGCCGATCAGGAGCAGCGGCTGATGCTCGACGAGGTCCGCCAGGCGGTCGAGAAGCTGCCGGAGGAACAGCGCGACATCATCCTTCTGGTTCCTGTGGAGGGATTAGCGTATGAGGAAGTTGCACAAATCCTGGATATCCCTATAGGTACGGTGCGTTCCAGGTTGTCACGGGCCAGGACGGCCCTGCGCGATCTGCTCGCGCGTGGGAGTGCCGGGGAGAGGGGAAACTGATGGCTCGACCCGAGATGGTGTCTGAAGAAGATATCCAGGAATATATCGACGGGCGGGCGTCTCCCGCCCTGCGTGCGCAGGTCGATGCGTTTCTCGCCGCCAATCCGAAGCGGCAGGCCGAAGTCCAGGCGTTGCTGCGCCAGCAGGAGGCTCTGCGCCGGCTCGGCACGGAGATCCTGGCAGAACCGATTCCCGATCGGCTGCAGGAGATACTGCGCCGGATCCCCGACAAGCGCCGCTGACCCAATTTTTTCGCGTTCCGGGGAACGCTTTCAGCCGAGGGCGGTTTGGAGAGTGTGCGATCCGCGGGGGTCGCACATTCATCCCCCTCACCCCGCAATACCGACTCCCTTCCTACTAGGGCCGTCCTCCGGGCGGCCCCTTTTTTCGCTGCGCCGACGATGTGTCGGCGACGGAGAGAGAGAGTACGTGCTCGGGTTAGCGCGCGCCTTCACGCATGCATTCGCGCCCCTTCGTGATCCTGTCGGCGAGTTTCTTCTCGGCGCGGAGCGCGATGCCGACGAGCCGGGCCGTGTCGGGTGCGAACTGCGAAAACACCGCGCGATTGGCCGCGTCGTGACCGGTGGACAACATTTCCTCGATAAAGGCCGACGTCGTCACCTCGCGCTCCAGCGCGCGCTGATGAATTCTTCTGAGGGTTTCCTCATCCGCCGCAAGCACGATCATGGGCTGGATCGTCATCGGGTTCTACAGATTGCCGGCAGCATCGCGGTATCCTTCTCCGACGATCGTCGGCGACTGAGCGGTGACGCCGCGAGCCGGGACGCGTGATCATCCTGCATCCCGACGAAAAGCGTGATGGTGCGGCCGGCTTGGCCTACCGCATGATCTACCGGATTTGCCGATCAAGGCCATTTCGCGCGGCACCTCCGCAGCGCGTTCGGCATGCCGCAGGGCCGCTGGGTCGCCATGAGAAAGGCATGAGTTTCAGGAGCGGGCCCAACGGCTGGGCGTTGGTTCTTGTTTTGGCGACCTTGAGCGTCCCACCGGATGCCGCCGGCCGCGTCCGTATCACTCCCACTCGATCGTGCCCGGCGGCTTCGAGGTGATGTCGTAGGTGACGCGGTTGATGCCGCGGACCTCGTTGATGATGCGGGTGGCGGTGCGGCCGAGGAAGGCGTGGTCGAAGGGGTAGTAGTCGGCGGTCATGCCGTCGGTCGAGGTGACGGCGCGCAGCGCGCAGGCGAAGTCGTAGGAGCGTTCGTCGCCCATCACGCCGACGGTGCGCACTGGCAGCAGCACCGCGAAGGCCTGCCAGATGGCGTCGTAGAGACCGGCGTTGCGGATCTCCTCCAGGTAGATCGTGTCGGCCTGGCGCAGGATCTCCAGCTTGTCCGGGGTGATCTCGCCGGGGATGCGGATGGCGAGGCCGGGGCCGGGGAAGGGGTGGCGGCCGACGAAGCTGTCGGGCAGGCCCAGTTCGCGGCCGAGGGCGCGCACCTCGTCCTTGAAGAGTTCGCGCAGCGGCTCGACCAGCTTCATGTTCATGCGCTCGGGCAGGCCGCCGACATTGTGGTGCGACTTGATCGTGACGCTGGGGCCGCCGATGAACGAGACGGACTCGATCACGTCGGGATAGAGCGTGCCCTGGGCGAGGAAGTCGGCGCCGCCGATTTTCTTCGCCTCGGCCTCGAATACGTCGATGAAGGTGGCGCCGATCGTCTTGCGCTTCTTCTCGGGGTCGGAGATGCCGGCGAGCTTGCCGAGGAAGAGGTCGCCGACGTCCGCGTGGACGAGCGGGATGTTGTAGTGCTCGCGGAAGAGGGTGACGACCTCGTCGGCCTCGCCGGCGCGCATCAGGCCGGTGTCGACGAAGACGCAGGTGAGCTGGTCGCCGATCGCCTCGTGCAGCAGGACCGCGACGACGGAACTGTCGACGCCACCCGACAGGCCGCAGATCACGCGGCCCTTGCCCACCTGCGCGCGCACCCGCTCGATCGCCTGTTCCTTGAACGCGGCCATGGTCCAGTCGCCGCGGCATCCGGCGATGGCGTGGGTGAAGTTGCGCAGCAGCTGCGCGCCGTGCGGCGTGTGCATCACCTCGGGGTGGAACTGGACCCCATAGAAGCGGCGGGCGTCGTCGGCGATGGCGGCGAAGGGCGCCCCGTCGCTGGTGCCGACGACGCGGAAGGCCTCGGGCAGGCTGATGACGCGGTCGCCGTGGCTCATCCAGACCTGTTCGCGGGCGCCCTTGGGCCAGACGCCCTCGAACAGGGCGCAGTCGTCGATCACGTCGACGAAGGCGCGGCCGAATTCGCGGTGATGGCCGCCCTGCACCTCGCCGCCCAGCTGCGCCACCATCGTCTGCTCGCCATAGCAGATGCCGAGGACGGGCAGGCCGAGCCGGAACACTGCGTTGGGGGCGCGCGGCGTGTCCAGCTTGGTGACCGAGGCCGGCCCGCCGGAGAGGATGATGCCGCGCGGGTCGAACGCGCGCAGCCCCGCCTCGTCGATCCGGTTGAACGGCACGATCTCGCAATACACGCCGGACTCGCGCACGCGCCGGGCGATGAGCTGGGTGACCTGGGAGCCGAAGTCGAGGATCAGGATGCGGTCGCTCATATGTGCCACCCGAGAGGGAGAGGGGGGAAACGGATCGCGGCCGCGCCGGACGGAGTCCGGGGCAGCCGATGCGGAATGTCGAGGATCATGCGAAGCGGTCCAGCCCGTACCAGCCGTAGGCGCGTTCGGCGATGTCGGTGCCCCATTCGCGGCTGTGGCGCTGGGCGATGAGGCTGCCGCCCATCGCCTCGTAGAAGAAGCGCGCCGGATTTCCGTCCAGCACCCAGATCGCCGCCGCCTTGTGCCCGTCGCGCGACAGGCGCGCGAACATGGCGTGCAGCAGCCTCTGCCCGACACCCTTTCCGCGCGAGGTATCGCCGACATAGAGGGTGTAGACCTCGCCGTCATGGGCCGCCATCCGGCGGGTCTGTTCCGGGCCGCAGCTGCCGAAGCCCACGACGCCGCCGTCGCCCGCCTCTGCGACGAAGACCGAACCCATCGGGCGGCGCGCATCGCCGAGGTAGCGGCGCCACATCGCCGCCTGACGCTCCGGGGTCATCCGCAGGAGGACGTGATCCGGGACGAGGCCGGGATAGGTCGACCGCCAGCTTTCCGACTGGACGCGTCCGATGGCGCCGGCATCGGCCAGTTCGGCCGGTCTCACCGTCACGATGCCGGACCCGGCCGATGTCATCCGCCCATGCTCCCGGTACGTCCCTTCAGCGTCGTCTAGAGGCCGCCTCCGACATTGTAGTTCGGCGCCTCGCGCGTGACCGTGACATCGTGGACATGACTCTCGCGCAGGCCGGCGTTGGTGATGCGCAGGAAGCTGCAGTTGGTCTGCATGTCCGCGATCGTGCCGTTGCCGGTATAGCCCATGGCCGCCCTGAGGCCGCCGATCAGCTGATGCACGACGCCGTGGGCGGAGCCCTTGTAGGGGACCTGACCCTCGATGCCCTCGGGCACGAGCTTCAGCGTGTCCGCCACTTCCTGCTGGAAGTAGCGGTCGGCCGAGCCGCGCGCCATGGCGCCCACCGATCCCATGCCGCGATAGGCCTTGTAGGAGCGGCCCTGGTAGAGGAAGACCTCGCCCGGGCTCTCGTCGGTGCCGGCCAGCAGCGAACCGATCATGGCGCAGTCGGCACCGGCCGCGATCGCCTTGGCCAGGTCGCCCGAGGACTTGATGCCGCCGTCCGCGATGGCCGGCACGCCGTGGCGCCGGCATTCCTCGACGACTTCCATGATCGCCGTCAACTGCGGCACGCCGACGCCCGCCACGACGCGGGTAGTGCAGATCGAGCCGGGACCGATCCCGACCTTCACGGCGTCCGCGCCGGCGTCGATCAGCGCGCGCGCGCCCTCGGCGGTGGCAATGTTGCCGGCGACGATCTGGGTGGAGTTCGACAGGCGCCGGATGGCGTGCACCGTGCCGAGCACGCCTTCGGAATGGCCGTGCGCCGTGTCGACGATGACCACGTCGACCTCGGCGTCGAACAGGGCCTCGGCCCGCTCTATGCCTTGCGGTCCGACGCCCGTGGCCGCAGCCACACGCAGCCGTCCCTTTTCATCCTTCGCCGCGTCGGGATGGCGGGCCGCCTTCTCCATGTCCTTGACGGTGACCAAGCCGATGCAGCGATAGTCCTCGTCGACCACCACCAGCTTCTCGATGCGGTGCTGGTGCAGGATCCGCCGCGCCTCGTCGTGTGCCACGCCCTCGCGCACCGTGACGACGCGCTGCGTCATCAGTTCGGCCACGGGCTGCTTCGGGTCGTTGGCGAAGCGGACGTCGCGGTTGGTCAGGATGCCGACGAGCTTGCGCGTCTCCGGCTCGACCACCGGGATGCCGGAGATGCCGTACTGCTGCATGATCTGCAGCGCGTCGGCGAGCGGCGCGTTCGGGTGGATCGTCACGGGATTGACGACCATGCCCGATTCGAACTTCTTCACGCGCCGGACTTCGTCGGCCTGGCGTGCGGTGTCCATGTTCTTGTGGATGACGCCCAGGCCGCCGGCCTGGGCCATGGCGATGGCGAGGCGGCTTTCCGTGACGGTATCCATGGCGGCGGAGATCAGCGGGATCCCCAACTCGATGCCGCGCGTCAGGCGCGTGCGCGTCGATGCCTGCGCCGGCAGCACCGCGGAGCGTCCGGGGCGCAACAGGACATCGTCGAAGGTCAGGGCGAGAGGGATGCGGTCCGGGTCGAAGGCGTTCATGCCAACCCCAATAATGGTTGGCGGCCCCTATTACACGAACCGCCGGGTAAAGTGAAGCGGTCGCGTCTCTCTGGCACCCTCAGCCGTCGTTCAGGTGGCAGGCGGAGATGCGGCCGGGGGCTACCTCGCGCAGTGCCGGCTGTTCCGTGCGGCACCGGTCCATCGCGAAGGGGCAGCGCGGATGGAAGTGACAGCCCGGCGGCGGGGACAGAGGCGAGGGGATCTCGCCCTTCACGGGCTCGAAGGTCCGCCGGCGTGAATCGAGTCGCGGCACCTCGCGCAGCAGGGCCTGCGTATAGGGGTGGTTGGGGGCGGCGAAGAGTTCCTCCGTCGCCGCCATCTCCACCACGCGGCCCAGATACATGATGGCGACACGGTCGGAGAGGTGTTCGACGACGCCGAGGTCGTGGCTGATGAACAGGTAGGTCAGGCCGAGTTCGCTGCGCAGGTCCATGAAGAGGTTCAGGACCTGTGCCTGGATCGAGACGTCCAGGGCGGCGACCGCCTCGTCGCAGACCAGGAAGTCGGGCTTGACCGCGAGGGCGCGCGCGATGCCGATCCGCTGGCGCTGCCCGCCGGAGAACTGGTGGGGGTAACGGCGCTTGAAGCTGGGGTCGAGGCCGACCCGCAGCATCACCTCCTCGACATAGGAGTCGAGCCCCTGCGCCGACACCAGGCCGTGATGACGCGGTGCCTCGCCGATGATCTCGGCGACGCGCATGCGCGGATTGAGCGACGCGTAGGGGTCCTGGAAGATCATCTGGATCTTGAGGGCGGCGTCGCGGGCGTCCTTGCCCTTGAGAGCGGAGACGTCCCGGCCGCGGAAGGCGACGGTCCCCTCGCTCTGCGGCAGGATGCCGGCGATGATCCGGCCGAGCGTCGACTTGCCGCAACCGGACTCGCCGACGAGGCCGACGACCTCGCCCTCGGCGATCGTCAGATCGACCTTGTCGACGGCACGGACGACCTGCTCCTGCACGTTGGCGCCCAGCAGGTTCGCCGCCTTCTCGGCGAGATCGAGCGTCTTGACGAAGCGCTTGCTGACCCCGCGCAGTTCGACGAGCGTCCGTGCGGTGCTCGTCTTGCCGGCGTTGGCGATCTCGGTCGCCGTGGACGGCTGTGCGGTCGACGATGGCTGCGCGATGGTGTTCATGCCGCGCCCTCCAGGTGCGGATGGAAGCAGCGGATCTCGCGGTTGGGCAGGGGCGAGGTAAGATCCGGCTCGACCTCGCAGACCTTGTCGGCGCGGGGGCAGCGCGTGCGGAAGGCGCAGCCGGCGGGCAGGTTCAGCAGCGACGGAGTCATGCCCGGGATCTGTCGCAGCGGCTGGCCGCGGTTGTTCTGGCTCGGCACCGAGCCGATCAGGCCGTGCGTATAGGGGTGCAGCGGCCGGTCGAGAACCTCGTCGACGGTACCGGACTCGACCACGCGGCCCGCATACATCACGCAGACCTTGTCGGCGAGGCCGGCGACCACGGACAGATCGTGCGTGATCCAGATGAGGGCGGTGCGCGTCCCGCGTGCGAGCTTCTGCACCTCGTAGAGGATCTGGCCCTGGATCGTGACGTCGAGCGCGGTCGTCGGCTCGTCCGCGACGATCAGGTCGGGCTTGTTGATCAGCGCGATCGCGATCGAGACGCGCTGGCGCATGCCGCCGGAGAACTGGTGCGGGTAGGCATGGAGGCGCTCCTCCGGCGAGGCGATGCCGACCTGGCCGAGCGCGTCGCGCGCCCGCGCCAGCGCGTCGGCGCGGCTGACCTTCTCGTGCGCCTGGATGGCCTCGACCATCTGGGTGTCGATGCGCAGGACGGGGTTCAGCGTCATCATCGGGTCCTGGAAGATCATCGCGATCTTCTTGCCGCGCAGGTTGCGCATCCGGTCGTCGCCGTAACCGGCGATGTCCTCGCCGTTGAACAGGATGCGTCCGCCGACGATGCGGCCCGGCTCGTCCACCAGGCCCAGGATCGAGAAGCCGGTGACGGTCTTGCCGGAGCCGGATTCGCCGACGAGGCCGAGGATCTCGCCTCGGTTCACCGAGAAGGAGACGTCGTCGACCGCCTTCACGACGCCGGCCTTGGTGAAGAAGTGCGTCCTGAGATTCTCGACGACGAGGGCAGGGGTGTCTTGCGGCACGCGCGTTCCCGTTGCTGCGAGTGTCGTGGCGGGGGGACTTGCGACGGCGGCGGTCATCGCTGGAGGCGCGGGTTCAGCACGTCCCTGAGGCGATCGCCGACGAGATTGATGACGACGATGGTGATCAGCAGGGCCACGCCGGGGAACACGCTGATCCAGTATTTGCCGCTGAGCACGTACTTGAAACCGTTCGAGATGAGCAGGCCGAGCGACGGTTCGGTGATCGGTAGGCCGAGACCGAGGAAGGAGAGCGTCGCCTCGAGCGATATCGCATGCGCCACCTGTACCGTCGCGACGACGATCAGCGGCGGCAGCACGTTCGGAAGCATGTGCCGGAACAGGATGCGCCGCGTCGGCAGGGCGAGGCAGTGCGCCGCCTCCATATACTCCTTGCGGCGCTCGACCAGCGAACTCGCCCGCACGGTGCGCGCGTAATAGGCCCACTGCACGACGACGAGGGCGATGACGATCTTGTCGACGCCGGTGCCCAGCACGGCGAGCAGGATCAGCGCCACCAGGATGGCGGGAAACGAGAGCTGCAGGTCGACGACCCGCATGATCACCGTGTCCACCTTGCCGCCGAAATAGGCCGCGATCATGCCGACCGTCAGGCCGATAAAGACGGCGATCATGCCGCTCGTCACGCCGACGCCCAGGCTGATGCGCAGGCCGTAGAGGATGGCACTGACCATGTCGCGGCCCTGATCGTCGGTGCCGAGCCAGAAGGTCCAGCCGTCCATGCTCTCGCTGCCGGGCTCCAGGCGCCCGTCGAGGATGGATATCTGCCCGAGGTCGTACGGGTTCTGCGGCGCGATCCAGGGCGCGAAGACGGCGCAGAGAACGACGAGGATCAGGACGACCAGTGCGCCCACGGCGACCTTGCTCTCGGCGAACTCGCTGAGGAAGCGACGCAGTGGCGTCTGAACGGGAGCAGCCCGGGCACCTACCGCCGGCGCTTCTGCCATGGTCACCGCTGCCGCGGCTTTCGGATTGGCGGGCGGGCTCATTGCTTCACATCCTGCAGGCGCACGCGCGGATCCAGCACGGAATAGAGGACGTCGACGATCAGATTGATCACGACGAAGATGCAGACGATCAGCATCAGATAGGCCACGACGATCGGCCGGTCCGACACGTTGATCGAATCGATCAGCAGCTTGCCCATGCCGGGCCAGGCGAAGATCGTTTCGGTGACGACCGAGAAGGCGATCAGCGAGCCGAGCTCGAGGCCGAGAATCGTCACGATCGGGATCATGATGTTCTTGAGGATGTGCACCAGCACGATCCGCGACGACGAGAGCCCCTTGGCCCTGGCGAAGCGCACATAGTCCTGGAGCGCCGCCTCCCGCGTTCCAGCGCGGGCGACGCGGATGACGAGCGAGATGTTCACCAGCGCGAGGTTCAGTGCCGGCAGGAACAGGTGCTGGAGCCCGTCCCAGGTGAGGAAGCTGACCTGCATCCCCATCAGCTCGACCGTCTCGCCGCGCCCCGTCGACGGCAGCCAGCCCAGTTCCACCGCGAAGATCATGATCAGCATGATGCCGACCCAGAAGGAGGGCAGGCTGAAACCGAAGATCGATCCCGCCATGATCGTCTTGCTGACCCGGCTGTCGGGCCGCAGTCCGGCATACACGCCGAGCGGGATGCCCAGGACGATCGACAGGAAGAGCGACCCGAAGGCCAGTTCCATGGTCGCGGGAATGCGGTGCGCGATCAGTTCGAGCGCGGGCTGCCCGAAGACGAAGGAGTCCCCGAGATTGCCCTGCAGCGCGTTGCCCAGGAAGACGAAGTACTGCTCGTAGAGCGGCCGGTCGAGGCCGAGCGCGCGTACCGCACGCTCGTACTCCTCCTGGGTGAAATCGGGATTGATCAGGATGTCGATGGGATTGCTGACGACGCTGATCCCGATGAAGACGATCACCGACATCACGAAGATCACCAATGCCGCCTGCATCAGGCGTCGGATGATGAAGACGGTCATTGTCTTCCGGTCGTACCCGTTTCCTTGACGACGGCGGGAGAGACCGAGGCCTCTCCCGCGACGCAGTTGGTTGGAGCCAGTGCTACTGGTGGACTTCCATGGCGACCGTCCGCTCGTCGGTACGCGGCGTGTACTTCCACGGCTTCCGTCCCGCCCAGGTGTTCACCTGATAGTGCAGCGGGATGATGCCCTGGTCCTTGCCGATCGCCTGGTCGGTCGCCGCGGCGAGCAACTCCGCCCGCTTGGCGTCGTCGACCGTGGCGAGGGCCTCGCCAAGGAGCTTGTCCGTCTCCGGGCTCGAATAGCGCCCACGATTCGAGGCGCCCATGCCCGCATCACGGTTGTAGGTCGCGAGCAGCGACTTGAGTGGCGACGAGGCTTCGCCCGTGCCGGATCCCCAGCCGACCAGCACGAGGCTGAACTCGGGGGTCTTGTCGGGTCCGCCGCTCGACGCGCGACTGAAGAAGACGCTGGGCGGAAGCGTCTCGACCTTCGTCTCGATGCCGACCCGGGTCAGCATCTGCGCCACCGCCTGGGCGATCTCCGCGTCGTTGATGTAGCGGCCGTTCGGCCCGTGGATCGTCAGGCCGAAGCCGTTCGGATAGCCGGCGTCGGCAAGGAGCTGCTTGGCGCCTTTGACGTCGTACTTCTCCGCCTTCAGGTTCGGGCTGACGCCGAAGAATGTATCGGGCAGCAGCTGTCCCGCCGGGATCGCCACGCCTTCCATGACGCGCTCGACGATCGCTTCGCGATTGATCGCCTTCGAGATCGCCTTGCGCACCCGCACGTCGAGCAGCGGGTTCTTGTCGGTGCCGGTGACGAAGGGGGACTTCTCGCGGAACTGGTCCAGATGCAGGTAGATGATCCGGTTCGAGACGCCCTGCGACAGGTTGATGTTGGCGTCCTTCTTCAGACGCTCGATGTCGGCCGTCGGCACCTGGTCGATGAAGTCCACATCGCCGGCCAGCAGCGCGGCCACGCGCGTCGGGTCGGACTTGATGGGCTTGATCGTGACCTTGTCGAACTTCGCCTTCTCGCCCCAATAGTCGGGGTTGCGCTCGAGGATGATGCGGTCGCCCGGCACCCACTCGATGAACTTGTAGGGTCCGGTACCGACCGCTGCCTTGCCAGAATTGAAGTCGCCGGTGCTGGCGCCCTCCGCGGCCTTCTTCGAGACGATGTAGATGCCCGAGAGGTCGTTCGCCATCAGCGGGTACGGCTTCTCCGTCGAGAAGCGGACGGTGTAGTCGTCCACCTTCTCCACCTTCTTGCCCTTGACGTAGAGCCCGAAGGAGGACGGGCTGTTCGGCACGTTCGGTGCGCGTTCAAAGGTGAACATCACGTCGTCGGCCGTGAACGGCGAGCCGTCGTGCCACTTCACGTCCCGGCGGAGCTTGAACTCCCAGACGGTGTCGCTGATCGGCTTCCAGCTCTCGGCGAGGCCCGGGATCAGGCGCTGGTTCTCGTCCATCGCGACCAGGGGGTCGAAGATGTGGGCGGAGAAGGCGTTGTTCGGTCCGAGATTGTGATAGTGCGGATCGATCGAACTGGGTTCGAGCGCCAAGCCCATGCGGATCTCGGCGGCCGTCGCAACGGTGGTCATCGCCCCGATCCCGCCGAGCAGAGCGAGTGCGGCGACCGCACTACGAAGATATCGCGCCTTAAGCTTCATCATCCCCTCGCTTCAGTCTCCGTTATCGGTTCGACGCGCGCCGAAGCGCCACGCTGCAACCGAAACCCCACCCGACTTTGAACGAAGGCTCGCTGCCATGCAAGGAATGCGGGCAAGGCATGCGCTGTGCGCAGGTTTTGAGCGGCGTGGCGACGGCGTCAGGCGGTCCAGGCGGTATCCTCGTCGAGCGGGTAGACGGGGCGCGGCAGCCCCAGGAACGGGAACCGCGCGAGCACCGGGGAGGTGAGCCCGGCGGCGTCCACCTCGAAGATCCGCTCGGGCGGGAAGAACTCGTCGAACCCGGCGCGGAAGTGACCGCGCGACTTGACGACGACCGTCCGGAACGCACCGATGTCGAGCCCGAACGCTTCGAAATAGGCCGGATCGGCGGCCTGGATCCGACGGCTGACGACCACCATGGTGAGGCCGCCGATCCTGACGGCGGCGGATGTCCCGAGGTTGATCGTCCGGCCGCGGGCGATGCCGCGACGGCCGACGATCCTGCCGTCGGAGACGGCGAGCACGTGGAGGCGGACCGGCAGCGCACGTCCGTGGTCGTCGGCGTTCCGCTCGTTGAGGACGGCATCGAAGCTCGATCCGACACCCCGGGCAACACACGCGGCGGCGATCTCGGGATCGACGAAGAGACCCAGCAGCACCCCCTGCACGTCCGCCGCGAGCAGCGCTTCCAGTATGTCCGTCGTGTTGCCGCGCCCGCCGCCGCCGGGATTGTCGGCGACGTCGGCGAGGCAGATGGCCGGCGCCGATGCGTCTGCCGCGGCGGCGCGAGCCCGGTCGACGGCTTCGGTCAGCGGCATCAGCGCGACCTTGAAACGCGCGCGCTCGGCCCAGGCGCGGCGGGCGAGCCGTTGCGCCGCCGCTGCGGCCGCCGCACCGTCGCCGGTGCCGTAGGCCAGGATGGCGAGGCCGTTCTCAGGCGTGTCGCTCCAGGCGAAGCCGCCGACGACCGAGATCAGCGGCACGTCGGGGCCGGTGAGGGCGATGCCCTCCGCCACAAGGTCGGCATAGGGGCCGGCTGTGGTGAGCAGGCGGACGCTCGGTGCGACGATCGGCATCCGGACGAAGGTGCGCGTGAAGCGCTCGCCCGTGATGAACCTGCGGAGGAGCGTCGCCGCCTCGGCGGCACAGGCGCGCTGGTCGACATGCGGGTTCGTCCGGTAGGCCACGATGGCCTCGACGCTCTCCGCCATGCGGTCGCTGATGTTCGCGTGCAGGTCCACCGTGGCGACCACGGGAACCTCCGGTCCCACGACCTCGCGGACCATCGCATACAGCGCGCCATCCGGGTCGGTGCCGGCCGTGGAGGTCATCGCGCCGTGGTTCGTGACGTAGACGCCGTCGAGCGGCAGTGCCGCTTCCAGCATCTCCCGCATGCGGGCGAGCGTCTCCTGGACGAAGGCGTGGTCGGCCGGGCCGCCCGGCTCCACCGCCGTCACGAGAATCGGCAGCGCAGTCCACGGCCCGGCGGCGTTCATCGCCGCGATGAATCCGGGAATTTCGGCCGGCATCGCGGGGGCGGGCTTCGCCGCCTCGTCCAGCATCGACTGCCCCTCAAGATAGCACGAGTCTCGGAAATCGGCGCCCGTGGTCACCGGCGCGAATCGGTTCGCCTCGAGGTGGATGCCGAGGATCGCGATCCTGGGCGCGTCTCCGGCCTGCGGCGCTGGTGTGGACGGCATGTGATTCGGGTCTCCGGACTGGTGACAGGTCGTGCCGCGGGCGATAGTAGAAGCACAGCCCCGCATGCGAGAAAGAGAGTCTGATGGTCGATGCCGGTGCCGAACGTCTCGATGTTCGCGGAATGCTCGAGAAGCTGGTCTCCTACGATACGACGAGCCGAAATTCGAACCTGGAATTGATCGGGTTCGTCGAGGACTATCTTTCGTCGCACGGGATATCGAGCCGCCGCGTCTACGACGCCGAGAAGCGGAAGGCCAATCTCTATGCGACGGTGGGGCCGGATGACCGCGGCGGCATCATGCTGTCGGGACACGTCGACGTGGTACCGGTCGACGGGCAGGCATGGACGACCGATCCGTTCACGCTGACCGAGAAGGACGACAAGCTCTACGCACGCGGCGCCTGCGACATGAAGGGCTTCGTCGCGCTCATGCTGGTCTACGCCGTCGAAGCGAAGCGGCGCGGCCTCGCGACGCCGCTTCACCTGGCGATCTCCTATGACGAGGAGGTCGGCTGCGTCGGCGTGCGGGGGCTCATCGACATGCTGAACGACCTGCCGGTGAAGCCTCTCATGTGCATCGTCGGCGAACCGACCGGCATGCAGCCGACGGTCGCGCACAAGGGCAAGCGCAGCTTCCGCGGGCACGTCCGCGGCAAGGAGTGCCATTCCAGCCTGGCGCCGCAGGGGGTGAACGCGGTCGAGTATGCCGCCGAGATGGTGGCCTATATCCGCGGCGTCGCGAAACGCCTCCGCAGGGAGGGACCGTTCGACGACAAGTACGACGTGGTGCACACCACGGCGCATGTGGGCGTCATGCACGGCGGCACCGCGCTCAACATCGTGCCGAAGGACTGCTCCTTCGACTTCGAGTTCCGCCACCTGCCGGAGCAGGATCCCGATGCCCTGTTCGACGAGGTGCGCCGCTTCGCGGACGAGACGCTCGGGCCGGAGATGCGGGCGACCGATCCCGACGCCGGCTTCTCATGGGAGGAGATCTCGTCGATTCCGGCGCTGGCGATCGAACCGGACGCGGAGGTGGTGACGCTGGTGAAACAGCTCGCCGAGCGCAACGACCACGGCAAGGTCGCCTTCGGCACCGAAGCGGGGCTGTTTCAGACCCGCGGCGGCATTCCGACGGTGGTCTGCGGGCCCGGCCACATCGACCAGGCACACAAGCCCGACGAATTCATCAGCCTGGAGCAGCTGAGGAAAGGCGAGGTTTTCATGGAACGACTGCTCGACCGGGTCTGCGCCCGATGACCGACATGCCGATCAACCTGCCGGACGTCGTCGCGGAGGTCCGGGCGGCCTTCGATCGCTACGAGGCCGCACTCATGGGCAACGACCCGGACGTGCTGATCGAGAGCTTCTGGGACAATCCGCTGACGCTGCGCTACGGCATCGCCGAGAATCTCTACGGGATCGACGAGATCGCCGGCTACCGCAAGCAGCGCGCCGCCGGCGGCGGCTGGCACGGCCGAAAGCTGACCCGCACGGTGATCACCACCTACGGGCGCGACTTCGCCACGGCCAACACCGAGTATGTCCGCGATGCCACCGGCAGGATCGGCCGCCAGAGCCAGACCTGGATGCGCACACCCGACGGCTGGCGGGTCGTGGCGGCGCACGTCTCGTTGCTGGCGGAATCGGACTGAGCAGGTGCGCCTTCAGGCGCCCTCGATCAGCCAGGAGCGGATCTCGCCGCCGCGCAGGCGAATGAAGGCGGCCTGCGCCAGCCGGATCGTGTGGAAGGCGATCGAGATCGCCGTCCATAGCGCGACGAGCAGGAAGGCGATGCCCGGCTCGCCGACGAGGGCGCCGATCGTCAGGATCGCGAGGTTCGGGTTGCGCCGCGCCGTGATCGTGCGGAAGGCGAAGTCGATCGGGCGCCAGATGAACGTCTCGATCTTGAACCAGGCGAGGAAGACGCCCTCGAGCAGACGGCCGATCACGTAGCCGGCGATGATGATCCAGAGGGCAAGGTCGGTGCCAGGCGGCGTGTCGCCGACGGCGTAGAGGCCGATCCACCAGGCCCACCACCAGAAGGGCGGGTGGATCATGTCGATGCCGTGATCGAACACCTCGCCCCATTTCGACGACGTCAGGGTGACGCGCGCCAGCTTGCCGTCGACCGTATCGAGGAAGGTCATGAAGAAGCCGACGATGCAGCCGATCAGGAAATGGCCCTGGGCGAAGAGCAGCATCGTCACGAACACCAGCACGAGGCTGAACAGCGTGACGGCATTCGGCGTGATCCCGGCCTGGGCGCACCAGCGCGTCACGTGGCGCGCCGGCCAGGGCCAGAGATATTTGGTGACGAAGTCGGTGGCGCCCTTGTAGGACGCGCCGAAGGTCAGGCGCTCCAGTGCGTCGGTCGGCTCCGTCTCGAAGGACGCAACGTAGGGTGCCGCCTTCTTGCGCAGCGTGATGTTCCAGGTCGAGCCGAGTTCCTCGGGGGTGAGGGGGCGCAACCCCTCCGGCACGGCAGCGGCTCCGGCTGGGAGCTCCCCGTCGGCGACGAGACGTGCGGCGGCGGCGGCGCAACCCGCCGGTGCGTGCGCTCCGACCACTTGTCGTGCCGATCCGTAGGTGCCGAGCACGAGTAGGGCGCCGGGGGTCGCGATCAGCGCCTGGATCAGGCGTTCTTCGATCAGATACTCGGCGCGGACGAAGATCGCTGCGTCGCCCGACTGCGCGGCCACGTCTGGGGCCGCGGCTTCGTTCACACCCGACCGGGCGAACGCGCGTCGCATGCGGTCTTCCGCGGTCATCCCCCACAGGTGCTTGCCGCATGTTCCAAGGATCGCGAAGGTTCTGCTGCCGTCGGTCATGTTGCCAGCCTGCGGTGATCGGATGAGGGGTGGATACCGCACCGACCCCGGAAAGGGAAATGCAGCGATCCCGGTGAAGGTTGTTCCGCCGGCGCCGGCGGGCTATTTGGCGCGCGCGAACGCAGGAGGACAGTCCGATATGCCGGCACGCTACGCGGTCTACTACGCGCCAGATCCGGGCAGTGCGCTCGACCGCTTCGGCGAGGCGTGGCTCGGCCGTTCCGCCCGCACCGGAGCGTCCGTCCCGCAGATATCCGTCCCGGATATCGAGCCGGATCGGCTGCGCGAACTGACGGCGGAGCCCCGGCGCTATGGTTTCCACGGCACGCTGAAGCCGCCGTTTCACCTGCGCGAGGCATCCGACGTCGCCGCCCTCGGCGAAGCGGCAGCGGCGTTCGCCGCGTCGCGAGTGCCGTTCCTGCTGCCGCCGCTGCGCCTGGCGGCGCTCGGCCGGTTCCTGGCGCTGGTGCCGTCGGCGCCGTCCCCGGAACTGGCCGCGCTCGCCGCGGATGCGGTGCGCGCGCTGGACGGGTTTCGGGCGCCGCCGTCACAGGCGGAACTGGCGCGGCGCCGCCGGGGCGGGCTGACAGCGCGGCAGGAGGAGCTGCTGGCGCAGTGGGGCTATCCTTACGTGATGGACGCGTTCCGGTTCCATCTCACGCTCACCGGCCCCCTGGAGCCGGCGGACCGGGATCGCCTGGCGGCGGTGCTGGAGCCGCTGACCACCGACCTCTGCCGCGATCCGGTGCGGGTCGACTCGGTCTGTCTGTTTGAGGAACCCCAGCCGGGCGAGCCGTTCGTGGTCGCGGCACATCTTCCGTTCGCCAAGTAACGCGGCGTAAACACATTTTGCCATAAGGTTTAATCAATACGGAGCAACCGCGAGCGCACGCCGATGAACCCGACACAAGACGCGTCCCACGGTCGACGCCGCTACGAGCGCAAGCATGTCCTTCTGGCGGGCCGCCTGCTGCGCGGCGAGGACACGGTCCCGTGCCTCGTCACGGACATCTCGGCGAACGGTGCCCGGATCATGCTGGATCGCTGCCCAGGCGGGGACAGGTTCGGCGCCCTGCACATCGACCGGTTCGGACTCTTCACGGGCGAGGTGCGCTGGTCCGGCGACGGCAGCGCCGGCATCCGGTTCCTCGATCGGCCGAAGACGGTCGCGGCCGCGGTCGCCGCGGTGCTGCCGTTCACCGGCATGGGAGAGGCGCTGACCGACGCCGCCTAGGCGATCGCCTCTTCACTCAGGATCGCGACGAACTGCTTCTGCGCCGTTTCGAGAAGGCCGTCGTTCACGACGGTCACGTCGGGGGTGACCTGAACCTCGCGCAGGACCCGTCCGGCGATGTCGCGCTCGGCCTCGCGGCCGCGCTCGCGCAGCCGCGCGGCGCGCACCTCGGGCGAGGCGGTGACGGCCACGACGATACAGCGGAAGCGCCGGCGGGCATGCTCGACGACGCTCCGCGAGACGTTGCAGACGACGTGCCGGCCGGCACCCAGCAGTCCGTCGATCCCGGCGTCGATCCCGTAGTGCAGGCCGTGTGCCTGCCAGCAAAAAGCCAACTCCCCCCGGTCGCGCATCGCCGCGAAGTCTTCATGTGAGACCGCCCGATGGTCCTCGCCGCCCGCATCCGCAGGGCGGGTAATGATCCGTTTCGGAAAGACGTGCGTCGCCGCCAGCATCTCCTGTGCCTTGGACAGCAGGGCATCCTTGCCGGCTCCGCTGGGCCCGACGACGAGATAGAGGGTGCCGGGACGTTCAGTGGACATGCGGCGTTCTCGGGGGACCGGCGTTTCTCAGGGGCGGATGAAGCGCATGCGGAGCTGGCCCGAGAGCCAGTCGATGCACGCGACGGTAACAAGGATCATCAGGATGATGAAAGAGGCCTCGTCCCAGTTGTTGACGCGGATTCGATCGGCGAGCTGCAGGCCGATGCCTCCCGCACCGACGACCCCGAGGATTGTCGCGGACCGCGTGTTCGATTCGAAGTAGTAGAGCGTCGTCGACAGCATCACGGGCAGAACCTGCGGCAGCATCCCGAAGCGTATGCGCTGCGCACGGTCGGCGCCGGCCGCCTCGACCCCCTCCACCTGTCGCCGGTTGACGGTCTCGATGGCCTCGGAGAACAGCTTGGCGAGGGAGCCGGTATCCGATACCGCGATGGCGAGGATGCCCGCAAACGGGCCGAGACCGACCGCGCTGACGAAGACCAGGGCCCAGATCAGCTGATCCACGCCCCGGATCCCATCCAGGAACCGCCGGATGCCGAAATGCAGGAGCCAGTTCGGCACGATGTTCCGGGCGGCGAGGAAGCCGAGCGGGATGGCTGCCAGTGCCGCGAGCAAGGTGCCAAGAAACGCCATGGCGAGCGTCTCGGCGAGGGCCCAGCCGAACTCGCCGAGCCAGCCGTTGTGGGCCGGCGGCAGCATGAAGCCCAGCACCCAGCCGAGCTTGCCGGCACCCTCGACCAGCCGCGACAAGTCGAAGAAGCCGGTGCGCCAGAGGCAGAAGATCGTGAGCGCGACGAAGAGGCTCCAGCCGGCCGCATGGACGGTGCGTCCCGCGACCGGTTTAGCGAACGCGTCGGGGCACAGGCGGGCTGCCGCCTCTACGTCGGGCGTCATGCGGCACCCGCACGCGTGAAGTTCTGGCGGATCCGTTCGCACGTCAGGTCGATGATGCAGACCAGCAGGATGATCAGCAGCACGATGGCGCTGATGTCCTGATAGACGAACTGCCGGATCACGAACATGAGCTCCTGCCCGATCCCGCCAGCCCCGACGAAGCCGATGACGGTCGCCGAGCGGACGTTGATCTCGAAGCGAAGCAGGGTGTAGCTGGCGAAGTTCGGCAGTACCTGCGGGACGATGGCGTAGCGCATGCCCTGAAACCAGTTGGCGCCCGCCGCCAGCGTCCCGTCGAGGGGGCGGAGGTCGGCGTTCTCATTGACCTCGGAGAAGAGCTTGCCCAGCGCCCCGGTGGTGTGGATCGCGATCGCCATCACCCCTGCGAGCGGCCCCAGGCCGAAGGCGAACACGAAAATCATGGCATAGACGAGTTCGGGTACGGATCGTGCGATCTCCAGCACACGGCGTGTAACGAAGCAGAGCGTCCGGTTCGGAGACAGGTTCCGCGCGGCGGCGAAACTCAGCAGGAAAGCGGCCGCCGTTCCCATGACCGTCGCGAGGAAGCCGATCACGATGGTGTCGAGGAGCAGCAGCAGCCATCGGTCCAGCGCCCAGAACCAGTCCGCCAGGTCCGCCCCGAGGGTTCCGAAGCGAAGCGACGGCACAGTGGCGGCGATGTAGCCGAGCGCGCCGGGGATACCGGTGGCGAGGTTGGTGAGGTTCACCTCGCCGACCCAGCTCGAAACCACGACGGCGAGAAGAAAAGCAGCCACGAAAAGGCCGCTTCTCCTCCGGCGTGCGCGTACCATTCCGCTGCGGGCCCGTTCGAACGTCGCGACCGGGTCGAGGGCGAGCGTCATCGTCTGCAAATGCTGTTCAGGAACGGCCTGACGCTCCGTCGAACTCAGCTCGACCGGCGCTGGCGCAGATTCTCGCGGATCATGCGGACGATCGGGTCGTACTCTTCATGGTTCGTCTGCTTGAAGCCGGCGGCCTTTCCGTCGGTCAGCGCCAGCCAGGCGTCCTTGCCCTCGGTGGGCATGTCGAGGAGCACCTTGGTGACGTCGCGACGCATCTCCTCGGGCAGCCAGGTCGGCATCGCCCAGGGGCTGGCGGGCAGGAGCGGGGAGGTCCAGATCGTCCGCGTCGATCCTGCGGGAATCATGCCCTTGCCTTCCATGCGGCTGACATTGCCGATCGAGGTGCGCGCCCAGGTGGCGGCGGCGTCGACCGAGCCGTTCACGAGTGCCATGACGCTGTTCTCGTGGCTGCCCGAGAAGGTCGTCGACCCGAAGAACGTCGTCGGGTCGATGCCGGCCTCCCGCATGAAGTAGGACGGCGCCTGGAAGCCGGACGTGGAGTTCGGGTCGGCGAAAGCGAAGGTCTTGCCCTTCAGATCGTCCATCGTCTTGAATGGACTGTCGTTCTTGACCACGACGACCGAGTAGTAGCCGAAGTCACCGGCCGGATCGAGTTCGCCGACCAGCGGTTCGACCTGGCCTTCGGTGACGATCCAGGCCTGGGCATAGGCCGCCGGTCCGAAGCGCGCGATCTCGACCTTCTTCGCCTTCACACCTTCGATGATGCCGGCATAGTCGGTGGCCGAACGCCAGTTGATCCGGACGCCGAGCTTCTTCTCGAAATACTCCATCACCGGCTTGTAGCGGACCACGCGGTCAGCTTCGTTCTCCGAGGTGATCACGCCCAGCGTGACCTCGGGATACTGCTTGCGCCAGTCGGCTGCGGCGGTGCCGGCGAAGGCGGCAGCGGCGAACGCGGCCGTCGCGGTCAGCAGAAGGGCTCGCCTGGTCGGCTGCATCTGATCTCTCCTGAATTTCAAGCGTAGGCTGGGACCGCCCCGGCAGCCGGAGCGAACATGGGTTCGGTGTGACGCTCGTCGACTTCGGCACCATAGATCTCGCGGACCGCCGCGCCGCTCAGCTGGCCGGGCAGGCCGTCGAAGACGATGCGACCGTGCGCCATGCCGACGATCCGGTCGCAGAAGGCGCGCGCCGTCTCCACCTGATGCAGGTTGCAGACGACGGTCAGCCCATCTTCGCGGTTGATCCTGCGCAGCGCTTCCATGACGAGCTGAGCGTTGGCGGGATCGAGTGAGGCGATGGGCTCGTCGGCGAGGAGCACGCGGGGTTCCTGCACGAGGGCGCGCGCGATGGCGACGCGCTGCTGCTGCCCGCCGGACAGTGTCTCGGCGCGCTGCAGCGCCTGCTCTGCGAGTCCGAGGCGATGCAGCGCCAGAATGGCGCGCGCCCGCTCTTCCGCCGTGAACAGCTTGAACAGCGTCGGCAGTGTCCCGCGGTGGCTCAGGCGCCCGACCAGCACGTTCGTCAGCACGTCGAGCCGGTCCACGAGGTTGAACTGTTGGAAGATCATCGCGCAGGTGCTGCGCCAGGCACGCAGTTCGCGTCCGCGCACCGCCGTCGTCTCGGTCCCGTCGAACAGAATATTCCCCGAACTCGGATCGTGCAGGCGATTGACGAGACGAAGGAGGGTCGACTTGCCGGCGCCGGAGCGACCGATGATCGCCAGCATCTGTCCGGCTGGCACGGTCAGGGAGACGCCGTCGACTGCGGTCACGCGGCCGAAGCGCTTTGTGACCTGTCGCAGTTCCAGCATCCGGTTGCCTCCATGCCATTTGGGCTGCGCGGACCCTAGGCGACGCGGGTGACCGTTTCGCGACCGTCCTGTAAAGCTTGCGTTGCGCGCGCGTGACGGAGGTGGGGCGGAATGGCAGATGCGGTTTCGATCCTGCTGGTGCAGGGCGCCAACATGAACTGGCTCGGCCGCCGGCAGCCCGAGCTCTACGGGACCATGACGGCCACCGAGCTGGATGCGATGCTGCTGACCGCGGCGGCGGCGCGCGGCTGTCGGCTGGATATCTTCTACACGAACATCGAAGGCGTGGCCGTCGACCGGATCTATGCCGCGGCGGAGGCGGGCTGCCACGGCCTGCTGATGAACCCCGCGGGGTTCCTGCTCGGCGGGCATGCACTGGCGGACTGCCTGCGGGCCGTGCGGCTGCCGTATGTGGAAGTGCACATGACCAATATCGAACGGCGCGGCCGGACCTCGGTCATGGCGGAAACGGCCGACGGAATGATCGCCGGACTGGGCCCGTACGCCTACATCCTCGGCCTGGACGGGCTGATGCGTGTGATCGCCGGCAGAATGCGCGAGACCGAGGTTTAAGGCGGCAGCGCGCACCTCTATCTGAAGCGGATGCCATCCAGCGATGATCGACAGCAGGCGGTGACGGCGTTCCTCGGCGATCCGGCCACATGGGGCGGGGCTGCCGTCGAGCGCCATGAGACGCACGGTGCGATCGTCTTCCTCGCCGGCGACCGCGCCTGCAAGATGAAGCGCGCCGTGCGCTTCCCCTACATGGACTATTCCACCCTGAAACGTCGGGAAGAGGCGTGCCGGCGGGAGTTGGAGCTGAACCGGCGCACCGCGCCGCAACTCTACCTGTCGGTCGAACCCGTCGTCCGGCTGGCGAGCGGCGCGCTGCAGTTGGGCGGCGCCGGCGAAGCGATCGAATGGGTAGTGATGATGCGGCGGTTCCCCCAGGAGGGGCTGCTCGACGTCGTCGCCACGCGCGGCCAGATGACCCGGGAGCTGGTCGTGGATCTCGCGGACGAGGTGGCCCGATTCCATGCCGGGGCCGAGCGGGTCGACCCTGCGGCGCCCTGGGGGCGTTCAACGTCCGTCATCGAGATGCTGCGGGAGAACCTCGCGGCCTTAGAGGATGCGCCGGACCTGTTTCCCCCGCCCGAAGCGGCGGCGCTCAGGGAGGCGACCCGGGGTGCGTTCGAGCGCGTCGCGCCACTGCTGGATGCCCGGCGCGCCGCGGGGAAGGTGAGGCGCTGCCACGGCGATCTCCATCTCGGCAATGTGTGCCTGGTCGACGGCGTCCCCACCCTGTTCGACGCGATCGAGTTCAACGAGAGTTTCGCCTGGATCGACGTCCTCTACGACGTCGCCTTTCTCCTCATGGACCTGGAGCACCGCGACCTGCGTGCGATGTCGAACGCCTTCTTCAATCGCTACGTGGTCGCCGCCGACGAAATTGCCGGCCTCGCGTGCCTGCCGCTCTTCCTGTCCGCGCGGGCAATGGTACGGGCGAAGGTGGCGGTGAGCACCGCGCAGGCGGTTCCGGCCCGGCGGGATGTGCTGCGGGCCGAGGCGCGAGCCTATTTCGATGCGGCCCTGCGCTATCTCGCGCCACAGACGCCGACCCTGGTCGCGGTCGGCGGGCTCTCCGGTACCGGCAAATCCACCCTCGCGGCGCGCCTGGCGCCGCTGCTGGACCCGGCACCGGGCGCGGTTCATCTGCGCAGCGACGTCCTGCGCAAGCGGCAGTTCGGCGTCGCCGAGACGGACCGCCTGCCGCAGAGCGCCTACACTGCCGACGCCAGCCGGCGCGTGTTCGAGACGATGTTCGAGATGGCGGAGGCCGCGCTGTCGGCCGGCCACAGCGTCGTGGCGGACGCGGTCTTCGGCGATCGGTGGCAGCGCGAGGGCCTCGCCGATATCGCCGCCCGGACGGGTGCGCGATGGCGTCCGATCTGGCTGGAGGCGGAAACAGAAATGCTGGTGTCACGTGTCGCCGCGCGGGTGGGCGACGCTTCGGATGCGACGCCCGCGGTGGTCCGCCTTCAGGCCGCGAACCTGACCGCGCCGGAAAACTGGCCGCATCTGTCGAGCGGCGGCGGCTCGGACGGCGTCGTCGCGGCGGCCCGGCAGTTGCTGGGGGACCTCTGATCGTGCATCGGTCACACGCTCCGGCGGTCGCGGTGGCCGGCGCTGGGGGGTCGTGCTATCTCCGCACGGGTACCGCAGCGACCGGCTGCGGGGATAGACGGGCTTGATGGTGCGGGACGGCGAGCAGGCGGGAACGATCGAACCGGGCAGTGTCGCCGCGCGGCGGGACGGCGACGTGCTGATGCTCGCCCTCTCGGGCGACTGGAGCACCGAAGCCCTGGCCGACGCGTCGGCGGCCCTGGACCGGATCGGTCCCGAGGGTGCGCGATCCGTCGTCGTCGACCTGCAGGGCGTCAAATCGCTCGATACGAACGGCGCGCTTTTCCTGCTGCACAAGCGGCAGGCGTTCGAGGCGGGGGGCGGGCAGGTCGAGATCGAGGTTGCGGACCCCCATTATCGCACGCTGTTCGAGGCCGCCGCGCGCAGCCCCGACGTTCGAACCGAGCCGCCCCGGCGGCCGAACGCGCTGATCGGCCTGCTCGCCCGGACGGGCCGGCATGCGGTCGGTTTCGCGGCGACCGGCCGCGACCTCCTCAGCTTCCTCGGCGCCGTCACCGTCGCGCTGTTGGGCGCGGTGCTGCGGCCGTGGCGGATCCGCTGGAAGGCACTCATCGCGCAGATGGAGCATACCGGGCTCCACGCCGTGCCAATCGTCGGTCTGCTGAGCTTTCTGATCGGCATCGTGCTCGCCTATCAGAGCTCCGACCAGCTCGCGCGCTTCGGCGCGCAGATCTACACGGTGAACATCGTCGCGGTCGGGATCTTGCGCGAGATGGGCGTGCTGATTACCGCGATCATCGTCGCCGGCCGGTCGGGCAGCGCCTTCACCGCGCAGATCGGCACGATGAAGGTGAACCAGGAGATCGACGCCCTCGATACCCTCGGCATGAGCCCGGTGGACGTGCTGGTGGTGCCGCGCGTGCTCGGGCTGATCCTCGTGATGCCGTTGCTGACCTTCTACGCGAACATCATGGGCATCCTGGGCGGCGCGGTGATGTCGATGATGGCGCTCGACATCGGCTTCGCCCAGTTCCTGACCCAGCTGCAGGGTGCGGTGGATGCCAGCGCCTTGTTCGTCGGCCTCGTCAAGGCGCCGCTCTTCGCTGGAATTATCGGCGTCGTCGGGTGTTTCGAGGGCATGCAGGTATCGCAGAGCGCGGAATCGGTCGGCCAGCGCACGACGCGCTCTGTGGTCGAATCGATCTTCCTGGTCATCGTCGTGGACGCGATGCTGTCGATCCTCTTCTCGGTGATCGGCGTATGAGCGGCATGGATCGTCCGGACGGACGCGGCGATTACGCGATCCGGGTGCGGGGCCTGCGCACCCAGTTCGGCAGCGCCGTCATTCACGACGGCCTGGACCTCGACGTCCGGCGGGGCGAGGTCCTCGGCGTGGTCGGCGGCTCCGGCACCGGCAAGTCCGTCCTCCTGAAGGAGATCATCGGTCTGATCGACCCGGCCGCCGGCGAGGTCGAAGTGCTGGGCCTTGACGTGCGCACGCTGCAGGGCGAGGCGGCGCGGCGGCTCCGCCGGCACTGGGGTGTCCTCTTCCAGGATGGCGCCCTGTTCAGTTCGCTGACCGTGGCCGAGAACATCGAGGTCCCGCTGAAGGAGCATACCCGTATCGGCGCCGACCTGCGCGCGGACATCGTCGCGCTGAAGATCGCGCTCGCGGGGCTGCCGCCTGATGCGGCCCACAAGTATCCGGCCGAGCTCTCGGGCGGCATGAAGAAGCGCGCCGGTCTGGCTCGGGCCCTGGCGCTCGATCCCGACCTGCTGTTCCTCGACGAGCCGACCGCCGGGCTCGATCCGATCGGCGCGTCGAAGTTCGATGCGCTGATCGGCGACCTGCAGCGCTCGCTCGGCCTGACCGTCGTGATGGTCACCCACGACCTCGACAGCCTCTACGCCATCTGCGACCGGATCGCCGTGCTGATCGACAAGCGCACGCGCGTCGGCACCCTGGCCGAGCTGGAGCGGGACGATCATCCCTGGATCAAGGAATATTTCCGGGGCCCGCGGGGCCGTGCGGCGGCCATGGCCGCCCAAGCGGATTCACGCATTCCGACGTTTGCCGAGGAGGCGAATTAGCCCATGGAGACGCGAGCGAACTACATCGCGGTCGGCGCCTTCGTGCTGGTCCTGTTCTTCGGCCTGATCGGCTTCACCCTGTGGATCGCCGAGTTCCGGTCGCAGATGGCGTACGACCGATACGACATCTACTTCACTGGCTCGGTGAGCGGGCTGAAGCAGGGCAGCTCGGTCAGCTATCGCGGCGTGACTGTCGGCGATGTCGACGAGATCAAGATCGATCCGCAGAACGTCGACCGCATCCGCGTGACGGTGCGCGTCCAGGAGGACACGCCGATCAAGGCCGACACCGAGGCGAGCCTGGAGATGCAGGGCCTCACCGGCGGCTCCCTGGTCATGCTGAGCGGCGGCACCAACCAGGCGCCGCCCCTGCAGAAGACCGCCGAACAGCGTCTTCCGGTCATCCCGTCGACGCCGTCGCAGCTCGAACGGCTGCTGGAAGGTGCACCGGCTCTGGTGGAAACGGTCAGCGCGCTGATCGTGCAGGCCCAGGATATCCTGCGGCCGGAGAACCGCGAGGCGTTCTCGGAGACCATGCAGAACCTGCAGATCTTCTCCGGAATGCTCGCCGCCCAGTCCCCCAACATCGCGCGCACGATCGAGGACGCGTCGGTCACCCTAGCCGAACTGCGGTCGTCGAGCGAGGCAATGGGCCGTCTGGCGGAGCAGGTCGAGAAGGACCTCGTCCAGACCATCGGGACGGTGAACAAGGTCGCGAAGAGCGTCGACGGCGCCGTGACCGGGCTCGGTGCGGACGGCCAGAAGGTCCTGCAGGAACTGCGGCGTACCGCTGCCACAGCGACCACCGTGGCACGCGACGTCCAGCGCATGATCGAAGAGAATCGCGGGCCGATCCGCGACTTCACCAGCACGGGCCTCTACGAGCTGTCGGCATTCGTCAACGAGCTGCGCCAGCTGGTCAGCGGTCTCAGCCGCGTCACCACCGACATTCGGCGCGATCCCGCGCGTTTCATCTTCGGCAGCCAGCAGGACGGGTATGAGGCCAAACAGTAAGCGAACCCTGGCGGCCTTCGCCGCCGTCGCGATCGTCCTGCTGTCGGCGGCATGCGCCCGTCTGGTCCCGGGGCAGGGGCCCGCGCCGCTGCTCTATACGCTGACGCCGAAGAGCACGTTCACCCCCGACCTGCCGGTCGTCGATTGGCAGCTCACGCTGGAAGTGCCGTTCGCCGCGGCTGCGCTGAACACCACGCGCATCGCGGTGAAGCCGGGGCCGACAAGCTTCGACTATTACGCGCGCGCGAGTTGGACGGACGTCGCGCCGATGATGATGCAGACCTTGATGGTGGAGTCCTTCGAGAACTCCCGCCGCATCGTCTCCGTCGGCCGCGCCTCCATCGGCCTGCGCTCAGACTTCATCCTGAAGACGGAGCTGCGTGAGTTTCAGGCGGAGGCGTTCTCCGGTCAGGCCGTCGTCGGCATCGACGCCAAGCTCGTGAAGATGCCGGAGCGGACCATCGTGGCCGCGAGCGAGTTCCGCGACGCGGCACCGGCCGACATCGACGACATGTCCTCGACCATCGCTGCGTTCGACGAGGCGCTCGGCCGGGTCCTGAAGCGGATGGTCGTCTGGACGCTCACCTCCGGCCAGGAGGCATGGGTGAAGTCGAAGGCCGATCAGGCCGCCGCCGAGAAGGAACGCCGCCGCTCGGACGCTCTCTGAGGGCCGCCACGACCGGCATCGCCGCGATATCGGCCTCCGTCAGCCTCTGCCAGTCGATGCCCGCCGGCTGAACGGCGGTGGCGGAAACCTCCATCGCGCGTGTCGGCGTCACGATCGCGGACAGCCGCTGGTCGATGTCCTCTGTCGGAAAGGCTTCGACGACCTGCAGGTCGTGCACGGTCGTCGCCACGGGCACCGGGCGTTGCCCGAGTTCCATGAGGATGGCGAACTCGAGGTCGCTGTAGCCGGCGCCCTTGCCGGCGCGCCTGCCGTCCGGGCCGACGGCGACCGAACCGCAGACGATGGCGTCCATCTGCGGCAGCGCGCCGAGGTCGACTTCGGCGCTCCAGGCGTCCCACGTCCGTCGGTCCGCCGCCTCGGCGAGGCGCTCCGCCGGTATCCGCGCCGGATCGATGCGCCGGAAGCCCGCCGCCAGTCGCGGCGTCGCCACATAGACCTCGATACCGCGCCTGAGGGCTTCCAGGCGGACATGGAACTGCGCGGTGTCCGGATTGACCTTGATCCGCCCGGCGTCGCGCCAAGGTGCTAGCGTGAACAGTCGTCGGGCGGCCGTGTCGGCGCCGTCGAAATTCGGGATGCGCCCATGCGCGGGGAAGGGCGGCCGGGCGGCGCCCTCGCGCTCCAGCCGATCCCACACGTGCTGCCGCGCGGTCGCCTTGTCCGGAAACCGGGCGCTCATCTCAGCCGCACTTCGAATAGCCGCAGACCGTGCAGAGGTCGCAGCCTTCCTGGTGCAGCAGTCCCGCCGAACCGCATTTCGGGCATTGGGCGACCGGCGCCGAAGCGGCATGCGTCACGTCCGCCGTCCGCGGCGTTCGCGGCGAGGGCGCCATGAAGCCGATCTCCATCATGTGCCGCTCGATCACGTCGCCGATGGCGGCGAGGAGCGAGGGCACGTAGCGGCCGCCCATCCACTGGCCGCCGCGGGGATCGAACACGGCCTTCAGTTCCTCCACCACGAAGGCGACGTCGCCGCCGCGCCGGAAGACGGCGCTGATCATCCGCGTCAGCGCCACGGTCCAGGCGTAGTGCTCCATGTTCTTGGAGTTGATGAAGACCTCGAACGGGCGCCGGCGGCCATCCTCGACGATGTCGTTGAGGGTGATGTAGATCGCGTGGTCGCTCTCCGGCCATTTGATCTTGTAGGTGCTGCCGGGCAGCGTCTCCGGCCGGGCCATCGGCAGTGACCCTCCGGCCGCCGCCGCTGCCTTGGCGCCGGTCGCGGTCAGCACCGCGCCGGTGACCTCGTTCGGCCGGTAGGTCGTGCAGCCCTTGCAGCCGGTGCGCCATGCTTCGAGGTAGACGTCCTGGAACGCGTCGAAGCCGATCGTCCCCGGCAGGTTGATCGTCTTGGAGATCGAACTGTCGACATAGGTCTGCGCCACAGCCTGCATCGCGACATGCTCGTGCGGCGTCAGCGATCCGGCGTCGACGAACCAGTCCGGCAGCGCTTCCTCGCCCGCAGATTCCCGCCACGCCGCGACGGCGTAGTCGACGACCTCTTCTTCGCGCCGGCTGCCGTCCGGCATCAGGACGGCGCGGGTGAAGGCGAAGCTGAAAATCGGTTCGATGCCCGACGACACGTTGCCGGCGAACAGCGAGATCGTGCCGGTGGGCGCGATCGACGTCAGGAGCGCATTGCGGATGCCGTGTTCGGCGATGGCCGCGCGCACGTCCGGATCGAGCGTGCGGACATTCTCGCCCGCCAGGAATGGCTCGCGGTCGAAGAGCGGGAAGGGGCCCTTCTCCGCGGCGAGCGCCGTGGACGCCAGATAGGCCTCGCGCCGCACCGCCGCGAGCCACTCGCCCGTCAGGCGGAGCGACTCCTCGCTGCCGTAGCGCACGCGGCACAGGGCGAGCGCATCGGCGAGGCCGGTGACGCCCAGACCTATGCGCCGTTTGGCGCGTGCCTCCTGCGCCTGCTGCGGCAGCGGGAAGTTGGAGGCGTCGACGACATTGTCCATCATGCGGACGGCCGTGGCGACCAGCGACTTCAGCCGTTCGCCGTCGAGCCGCGCCTCCGGCCCGAAGGGCTGGACGACGAGCCGCGCCAGATTGATCGACCCGAGCAGGCAGGCGCCGTAGGGGGGCAGAGGCTGCTCGCCGCACGGGTTCGTCGCCTGGATGGTCTCGCAATAGTGCAGATTGTTCAGGCGGTTGATGCGGTCGATGAAGATGACGCCGGGTTCCGCATAGGCGTAGGTCGCCCGCATGATCCGTTCCCACAGGCCGCGGGCGGGAACGGTGCGGTAGGTCCGGCCGTCGAAGACGAGGTCCCAGGGCAGGTCCCGGTCCACGGCGTCCATGAAGGCGTCGGTGATCAGGACCGACAGGTTGAAGTTGCGCAGCCGCGCCGCATCGCGCTTGGCGTCGATGAACTCCTCGATGTCGGGATGGTCGCAGCGCAGGGTCGCCATCATCGCGCCGCGGCGGGAGCCGGCGCTCATGATCGCCCGGCACATCGAGTCCCAGACGTCCATGAACGTGACGGGCCCGGACGCGTCGGCGCCGACGCCCTTCACCGGCGCGCCGCGCGGCCGCAGGGTGGAGAAGTCGTAGCCGATGCCGCCGCCCTGCTGCATGGTCAGCGCGGCTTCCTTCAATTGGTCGAAGATGCCCGTCATATCGTCGGGGATCGTGCCCATGACGAAGCAGTTGAAGAGGGTCACGCGGCGGTCGGTGCCGGCGCCGGCCAGAATGCGCCCCGCGGGCACGAAGCCGTACCCGTCCAGCGCGTCGTAGAAGGCCGCCTCCCATTCCGCCCGCCGCTCGGGCGCCTCGACGGCGGCGAGCGCGCGGGCGACCCGGCGCCAGGTGTCGTGGACGGTGGCCTCCAGGGGCGCGCCGTCCGGTCCCTTCAGCCGGTACTTCATGTCCCAGATCTGCTGGGCGATGGCGGGAACCTGGTTCATCGGCGCCTCCGGCTCCTCTGTCGGCGTCAGTCCGAGGCGACGTCGGGCCGGGCGACGCCGGGCGCTCCGCGGCGGCGGAAATCCTCATAGGTCCGGGCGAGCCCCTCGGCGAGCGGCGTCGCGGCGGTCCAGCCGAGGTCGCGCAGGCGCGAGACGTCGAGCAGCTTGCGCGGCGTGCCGTCCGGCTTCGTGGTATCGAACGCCAGGTCGCCGCGGAAGCCTACGACATCGCCGATCCGGCGCGCGAGATCGGCGATGCTCAGGTCTTCGCCCGTGCCGACGTTCACGTGGGTCTCGCCGTCGTAGCGTTCCATCAGCCAGACGAGGGCGTCGGCCAGGTCGTCGACATAGAGAAACTCGCGCCGCGGCCGGCCGCTGCCCCAGATGTCGACCGTGGCGGCGCCCGTCTCGTGCGCCCGGTGCATCTTGGCGATCAGTGCCGGGATGACGTGCGACGCCGCCAGGTCGTAGGTGTCGCCGGGTCCGTAGAGGTTGGTCGGCATGGCGGCGATGAAGTTCGCGCCGTGCTGGCGGCGATAGGCCTGGCAGAGCTTTATCCCGGCGATCTTGGCGATCGCATACCATTCGTTGGTCGGCTCGAGCGGTCCGGAGAGCAGTGCCGGCTCGGCGATCGGCTGCGCCGCATCGCGCGGATAGATGCAGGACGACCCGAGGAACAGCAGCTTCTCGACCCCGCAGCGCCATGCGGCGTCGATGATGTTCGCCTCGATCATCAGGTTGTCGTAGATGAAATCGGCCGGCCGGCTGTCGTTGGCGAGGATGCCGCCGACGCGCGCCGCCGCGAGGAAGACGGCCTGCGGCCGGGCCTCGGCCATCCAGGCCTCGGTCTCCACCTGCCGGCGCAGGTCGACGCGGTCGCGCGGCGCGGTCAGGATCTCGCAGCCCGTTTCGGCCAGCCGTCGCACCAAGGCCGAGCCGACCATGCCGCGGTGACCGGCGACCCAGACGCGTTTGCCGCGCAGGTCGTAGGTGCGCTCAGTCATGGCCGTTGCGCGCGGTGGCGTCCACGGCGGCGAGATCGGCCTCGACCATCTCGCGCACCAGGTCGTCGAAGCTCGTCTTCGGCCGCCAGCCGAGCCGCTCGCGCGCCTTGCGTGCGTCGCCGACCAGATGCTCCACCTCGGTCGGCCGGAAATAGCGCGGATCGATCGCGACGAGGGTCTCGCCCGTCGCCGCGTCGCTGCCGACCTCTTCCGTTCCCGAACCCTGCCAGACGATCCGGCGCCCGGCATGGCCAAACGCGCGCTCGACGAAGGCGCGTACCGAATGTGCCTCGCCGGTGGCGAGCACGTAGTCGTCCGGTTCGTCCTGGGCGGCGATCAGCGCCATGCCTTCGGCATAGTCGCGCGCATGGCCCCAATCGCGCTTCGCGTCGAGATTGCCGAGCCACAGGGTGCGCTGCCGCCCATGCGTAATAGCAGCGACGGCACGGGTGATCTTGCGGGTGACGAAGGTCTCGCCGCGGATCGGGCTCTCGTGGTTGAAGAGGATGCCGTTCGACGCGTGCATGCCGTATGCCTCGCGGTAGTTCACCGTGATCCAGTAGGCATAGAGCTTGGCGACGCCGTAGGGGCTGCGCGGCTGGAACGGCGTGCTCTCGTCCTGCGGGGCGCGGGCGTTGCCGTAGAGCTCCGAGGTCGACGCCTGATAGAAGCGCACCCGGTCCTCGAGCTTCAGGATGCGGATCGCCTCGAGCAGCCGCAACGTACCGAGCGCGTCGGCGTTGGCGGTGTATTCCGGCGTCTCAAAGCTGACCAGCACGTGGCTCTGCGCCGCGAGATTGTAGATCTCGGTCGGCTGCACCTCCTGCACCAGCCGGATCAGGCCGGTGGCGTCGGTCATGTCGCCGTGGTGCAGGTGAAAGCGCGTCGGGCCCTCGTGCGGGTCGACGTAGAGATGGTCGACCCGGCCGGTGTTGAACGACGACGACCGCCGCTTCAGCCCGTGCACCTCATAGCCGCGATCGAGAAGGATTTCGGAGAGATAGGCGCCATCCTGTCCGGTGGCGCCGGTGATCAGGGCGACCTTCCTCGACATCGAGGGCGTCGGCGATCAGACGTGGAAGGATTCGCCGCAGCCGCAACGGCCCTTCTCGTTCGGATTGCGGAAGACGAAGCCGGATTCGAACTTGTCCTCGACATAATCCATCTCCGACCCGACGATGAACATCACCGCCGTCGGATCGATGAAGAGCGTGACGCCCTTCTGCTCGACCTTGTCCTCGAAGCGCTTCTGCTCCTTGGCGTACTCGACCGAATAGCTCATGCCGGAGCAGCCTTTGGTCTTCACGCCGATGCGCAGGCCGAGGACCGGGTCGGTGGTCCTCGACATCAGCGCCTTCACGCGGTCGACGGCGGCATCGGTGAGAGTGATGACGGGCGGTCGGTCCATCTCAGCTTCCCGTTGGTTCGGTTACGCGCAGCGGTGCTGCTTCAGAGGATATGAGGACGCGTCACCACATGTCCAAGGCGACGCGTGCCTCTTCGGACATGCGCTCCGGCGTCCATGGCGGATCGAAGGTCAGCGTGACGTCGACCTGCCCGATGCCCTGCACGCCTGCGACGGCGCCGGCGACCATGCCCGGCATCTCGCCGGCCACGGGGCAGCCGGGCGCGGTCAGCGTCATCTCGATCTGCGCGGAGCCGTCCTCGGCGATGTCGAGTTCGTAGATCAGGCCCAGGTCGTAGATGTTCACCGGGATTTCCGGGTCGTGCACGGTCTTCAGCGCGGCGATGACTGCCTCGCGGTCCGCCACGGCCTCGCCCGGCTCCAGCGGAGCCCCGGCATGGGCGCGGAACTCGCCGTCGTCGCCGGCACCGCTCGAGGCGCCGGTCGGCATGAAGTCGCGCAGTGCGTCGCTGTCCATCACCGCATCACTCCGTGGAGGCCTTTTCCTTGCCCGCCATCGCCGCAGTCAGCGTATGCCAGGGCAGGGTGGCGCACTTCACCCGCATCGGGAACTGCCGGATGCCGGCCATGACCTGCAGGCGGTCCATCGATTCGGGGTCGATCTCGTCGTCGCCGGCGGAGACGTAGGAATCGTCGGTGCACATGGCGTGGAAGCGCTCGAACAGCGCCCGCGCCTCGGCCTCGGTCTTGCCCTTGACGATCTCGGTCATCAGCGATGCCGAGGCCGTCGAGATGGCGCAGCCGCGTCCCTCGAAGGCGACGTCCTCGATGCGGTCGCGCTCGCCGATCACGAGGTAGATCGTGACCTTGTCGCCGCAGAGCGGATTGTTGCCGTGCGCCGCATGCGTCACATGCTCCGGGTGGCGCTTGTTCCGCGGATGCTTGCCGTGGTCCAGGATCACTTCCTGGTACAGTTCGCGCAGATCGTCCATCAGCCGAAGATCTCCCGAACCTGCTGCAGTCCCTCGACCAGCTGGTCGACGTCAGCACGGTTGTTGTAGAGGCCGAGCGAAGCGCGCACCGTCGCCGCCACGTCGTAACGCTCCATCAGCGGCTGGGCGCAATGATGCCCGGCGCGCACCGCGACCCCGGCGCGGTCGAGGATCGTGCCCATGTCGTGCGGGTGCGCGCATTCCATGACGAAGGACGTGATTCCGGCCTTCTCGCGTGCATTGCCGACCACCGTGAGCCCTTCGACCGTACCCAGCCGCTGCGCCATGTAGGCGGACAGGTCGCGCTCGTGCGCGTGCAGGTTGTCCCAGCCGAGCGCCTCGACATAATCGATCGCGGCACCCAGTCCGATCGCCTCGACGATCGCCGGCGTTCCCGCCTCGAAGCGGAACGGCGGATCCTTGAAGGTCGATTCCTGCTCGGTCACCGTCTCGATCATGTCGCCGCCGCCCTGGTAGGGCGGCATCGAGGCCAGCAGGTCGCTCTTGCCGTAGAGGACGCCGATGCCGGTCGGGCCGTACACCTTATGGCCGGTGAAGGCGTAGAAATCCGCGTCCAGCGCCTGTACGTCGACCTTGATGTGCGGCGCCGCCTGACTGCCGTCGACCAGCACCGGCACGCCGCGCGCATGGGCGAGGCGGATCACCTCGGCGACCGGCACGATCGTCCCGATCGCGTTCGAGATGTGCGTGATCGAGACGAGGCGGGTGCGATCGGTCAGCAGGTCGGCGAAGGCGTCGAGCAGGAAATTCCCGTCGTCGTCGATCGGCGCGATCTTCAGGACGATGCCCTTCTCGCGCTTCAGCAGGTGCCAGGGCACGATGTTGGCATGGTGCTCCAGCGCCGAGATGATCACCTCGTCGCCCTCGCGCAGGAACGTCCGGCCCCAACTCGCCGCGACGAGGTTGATCGCCTCGGTCGTGTTGCGCGTGAAGACGATGTTCTCGTGCGACGGCGCATTCAGGAAGCGGCCGACCTTTTCCCGCGCACCTTCGAACAGGTCGGTGCTGCGCTGGCTGAGGAAGTAGACCCCGCGATGGACGTTCGCATAGGTCTCCTCGTACGCTGCGCGCATGCTCTCGATGACCTGCCGCGGCTTCTGCGCGCTGGCGCCGCTGTCGAGGAAGGCGAGGCGCTTGCCATGGACGGGCCGCGCCAGGATCGGGAAGTCCTCGCGGACGCGCTCCACGTCGAAGTTCGGGCGCGCGTCCGTCCGGGCGGCGGCCAGAGGCTGCGAAAGCGTCATGGCCGGCCTCCGGTATGCCAGGAGCGCACCTCGTCCGAAAGCGCGGTGCGGACAGGCCCTTCCAGCAGGTGCTCCAGCACTTCGTCCAGGAACGCGCCGACCAGCAGTCCGCGGGCCTCGGCCTCGGGGATGCCGCGGGCACGCAGATAGAAGAGGGCGTCGGCGTCGATGTCCCCGGCGGTCGAGCCGTGGCTGCACTTCACGTCGTCGGCATAGATCTCGAGCGCCGGCTTGGCGTCGATCTCGGCACCCTCAGAGAGCAGCAGCGCCCGGTTGAGCTGGTGCCCGTCGGTCTTCTGCGCCGGCTGGCGGACGATGATCTTGCCCTGGAAGACGCCGCGCGACTGGTCGTCGAGCACGCCGTGATAGACCTGCCGGGACCGGGCGTGCGGCGCGGCGTGCTCGATCAGGCTCGAATGGTCGAGCAGCTGTTTCCCGCTGCCGGCATAGATGCCGTCCAGCAGGCACTCGGCGCCCGTACCCTCGATCACTGCGTCGATCTGGTTGCGGGCCAGCTTGGCACCCCGGGACAGGACGACGCTGTGATAGCGGGCGTCCTGGGCGATGCGCACGCGGTTGGCGTGCAGGTGATAGGCGTCGGCCGACTCTGATTGCACCTTGACGTGCAGCAGCGTCCCACCCTGTTCGACGACGATGTCGGTGGCGCCGTTAGCCAGATAGGCACCGCCGTCCAGCGCGATGTGCCGCTCGGCCAGCGTCGCTCGGCCGCCCTCGCGCACGATCACGGCGGAACGGACGTGCACCGCCGGTGCGGCGTCGCCGGGAACGATCAGGTGCATCACCTCGATCGGCGCCTCGACCGCGGCACCCGGTTCGACGACCAGCACCACGCCGTCGCTCATCAGTGCCAGGTTGAGGGCGGTCATCGGCTGCTCGGGGTCTTCCGCCGACGGCGCCATCATCCCGTCGAGCAGCGCCGGGTCGTCGCGCAGCACGTCGGCCAGCGTGCGCAGCGAGACGCCGCGCGGCAGGCCGTCCATCTGCGACAGGTCGCGGCGGACATGGCCGTTGACCAGCACCACGCGCGCCGCCGTCTCGGAGAACAGGCTGCGCGGCGCGTCCTGGACGGATGCACCCAACTCGGCGGCCGCAGCGGAGAAGCCGATCCCGCCCAGCGGACGCAGGGTCGTGTACTTCCACGCCTCGATCTTGTTGTGCGGCCAGCCGACCGACGAGAACCGCTTCAGGCCGGCCTCGCGAAGCGCCGCGACCGCGGGCGCGCCGGCGCCGGGCAGGCGGTCCTTCAGGGCCGCGAACTGTTCGGCGAACGCTTCCGTACCGGGAGCGGCGGCCGCCGTGGATGTGACTGGCTGTTGGCTCATCATATTCGTCCGTTGCGGGTCGGCAGTCGCTGCGGAGGCCTCGCGCGCCCGATCAGGCGGCTGCCTCCAGGAACGCGCCGTAGCCCTTCTCCTCGAGTTCGAGCGCCAGTTCCTTGCCGCCCGATTTCACGATCCGGCCGTGCGCCAGGACGTGCACCCGGTCCGGCACGATGTAGTCGAGCAGGCGCTGATAGTGGGTGATGACGATCATCGACCGTTCCGGCGAGCGCAGCTTGTTCACGCCGTCGGCGACGATGCGCAGGGCATCGATGTCGAGGCCGCTGTCGGTCTCGTCCAGCACCGCCAGCTTCGGGTCGAGGACCGCCATCTGCAGCGCCTCGTTGCGCTTCTTCTCGCCGCCCGAGAAGCCGACGTTCACGGCGCGCTTCAGCATGTCCTCGCTGATGCCCAGTTCCTTGGTCTTCTCGCGGATCAGGCGCAGGAACTGCATCGCGTCCAGTTCGCTGTCGCCGCGCGCCTTGCGCACCGCGTTGAGCGCCGTCTTCAGGAAGGTCATGCCGGTGACGCCGGGCAGTTCGACCGGATACTGGAACGCCAGGAACAGGCCGGCGACCGCACGCTCCTCCGGCTCCAGCTCCAGCAGGTCGACGCCGGCGAAGCGCACAGAACCGTCGGTCACTTCGTAGCCGGGACGGCCGGCCAGCGCATAAGCCAGCGTCGACTTGCCCGACCCGTTCGGGCCCATGATGGCGTGGACCTCGCCGGTGCCGACCTTGAGGTCGATGCCCTTCAGGATCGGCTTGTCGGCGACGTTCACGTGCAGATTGCTGATTTCGATCATCGTTTCCATTCCACCTGTTGCGGCGGCGCTTCCCCGGCCGGGCCGGGGAAGGGTGGTTGGCTGTGAGAGGAGGGCGCGGCCGTCAGCCGACGCTGCCCTCCAGGCTGATCCCGACGAGCTTCTGCGCCTCGACCGCGAACTCCATCGGCAGCTGCTGCAGCACCTCGCGGCAGAAGCCGTTGACGATCAGCGACACGGCGTCTTCCTCGGCGATGCCGCGCTGGCGGCAGTAGAAGAGCTGGTCCTCGCTGATCTTAGAGGTGGTCGCCTCGTGCTCGACCCGCGCCGACCGGTTCTGGCTCTCGATGTAGGGGAAGGTGTGCGCCCCGCACTTGTCGCCGATCAGCAGGCTGTCGCACTGGGTGTAGTTGCGCGCACCCTGCGCCTTCGGTGCGACCCGCACCAGGCCGCGATAGGTGTTCTGCGCGCGGCCGGCCGAAATGCCCTTGGAGATGATCCGCGAGCGGGTGTTCTTGCCCAGGTGGATCATCTTCGTGCCGGTATCGGCCTGCTGCATGTTGTTCGTGATGGCGATCGAGTAGAACTCACCCACCGAATTGTCGCCCTGCAGGATGCAGGACGGATACTTCCAGGTGATCGCCGATCCCGTCTCGACCTGGGTCCAGGCGATCTTGGAGTTGCGGCCGCGGCAGGCGCCGCGTTTGGTGACGAAATTGTAGATGCCGCCGACGCCGTTCTCGTCGCCCGGATACCAGTTCTGGACGGTCGAGTACTTGATCTCGGCGTCGTCCAGCGCGATCAGTTCGACCACCGCCGCATGCAGCTGGTTCTCGTCGCGCATCGGCGCGGTGCAGCCCTCCAGGTAGCTGACGTAGGAGTCGGCGTCGGCGATGATCAGCGTCCGCTCGAACTGCCCGGTGTTCGCCGCATTGATCCGGAAGTAGGTCGACAGCTCCATCGGGCAGCGCACGCCCTTCGGGATGTAGACGAACGACCCGTCGGTGAAGACCGCAGAGTTCAGCGTCGCGAAGAAGTTGTCGCTGTACGGCACCACGGTGCCCAGATATTTCCGCACCAGCTCCGGGTGCTTCTGCACCGCCTCGGAGATCGAACAGAAGATGACGCCGACGTCTTCCAGCTTCTTCTTGAAGGTCGTCGCCACCGACACGCTGTCGAACACCGCGTCGACTGCGACGCCGGCCAGCATCTCCTGCTCGCGCAGCGGGATGCCCAGCTTCTCGTAGGTCTTCAGCAACTCCGGGTCGACCTCGTCGAGGCTCTTCGGGCCGTCCTTCGCCTTCGGCGCCGAATAGTAGTAGGCGTCCTGATAGTCGATCGGCGCGAAGTCGAGCTTTGCCCAGGTCGGCTCGCCCTCGGTCTTCGCCTGCTTCACCCAATGGCGAAACGCCTTCAGCCGCCATTCGAGCAGCCATTCCGGCTCGTTCTTCTTCGCCGAGATGAACCGGACGGTGTCCTCGCTCAGCCCCTTCGGCGCGGTGTCCGATTCGATGTCGGTGACGAAGCCGTACTTGTACTTCTGCTCCGCCATCGAGCGGACCTGCTCGATCGTCTCAACGCTGGCGCTCATAGCTCTCGCCCGATCCTCTGCGTAAACCTGTCGTCGACCCGTCGTCCGATACGGCGTGCCCCGCGGCTAGGCGTTCAGCCTGTCGCGCGGCTCCCCGGATATACCCGTCGCACCGCTACGTGCATACGGCGTCAGCATGTCGGCCAGCGTGACCGAGTCGAGCGCCGCCCGGATCGCGGTGTTGACCCGGTCCCAGCCGCCCCGCATCGGGCACACCGCCTCGACGCCGCAACTGCCCTCGGCACCGTCGACGCAGGCGGTCAGTGCCACCGGCCCCTCCAGCGCCTCGACCAGGTCGGCCACCGAGATGTCCGCCGGGCTGCGCGCGAGGGAATAGCCGCCGTGCGCGCCGCGGTGCGACGCCACCAGCTGCCCGTGCGCCAGACGCTTCAGGACCTGGCTGACGGTGGACGCCGCGAGACCCGTCGCCTCGGCCACGTCCGGTGCGGTTACGACCGCGCCGGGGCGCGCGGCCATCTGGCCCAGCACCACCACCGCATAGTCGTTCATCTTGCTCAGTCGCAGCATGTCATACCCGTGCCGGGAAAACCGTACCACTCGTGTACGGTTTGTAATTGGACCGGAACGGGGCCGCTTTCAAGCGCCTTTTTGAATGGTTCCAGGATGCGTAGAGTGCCGCCGCAGGGCAGCCGGGAACGCAGCAGGGGAGATAGAGATGCGCATCGTCGACGTGGTCGAGAAGACCGTCCCCATCAAATCGGAGATCCGGAACGCCTTCATCGACTTCAGCCAGATGACCTGCAGCGTCGTGGCGGTCGTCACCGATGTGGTGCGGGACGGCAAGCCCGTCGTCGGCTACGGCTTCAACTCCAACGGACGCTATGCCCAGGGCGGGCTGCTGCGCGAACGGTTCCTGCCGCGGCTGAAGGCGGCCGACCCGAAGGCGCTGGTCAACGAGGCCGGCGACAATCTCGACCCGGAGAAGATCTGGGCCGTGCTGATGGCGAACGAGAAGCCGGGCGGCCACGGCGACCGGTCCGTCGCGGTCGGCGTCATCGACATGGCGGTCTGGGACGCGGTCGCGAAGATCGCCGGCAAGCCGCTCTACCGCCACCTCGCCGACACCTATCGCGGCGGGCAGGCGGACGAGCGCGTCTTCGTCTACGCCGCCGGTGGCTACTACTATCCCGGCAAGGACGACGGCGCCCTGCAGGCCGAGATGAAGCGCTATCTCGGCATGGGCTACAGCACCGTGAAGATGAAGATCGGCGGCGGCGACATCGACGAGGACCGCCGGCGGATCGAGGCGGTGCTGGAGGTCGTGGGCAGCGGGCAGGCGCTCGCCGTCGACGCGAACGGCCGCTACGACCTTCCCACCGCGATCGCCTATGCCGAGATGCTTCGGCCGTACGATCTGCGCTGGTACGAGGAAGCCGGGGACCCGCTCGACTTCGCCCTCCAGGCGGAACTGGCGAAGCATTATCCGGGCACGATGGCGACCGGCGAGAACCTGTTCTCGATGCAGGACGCCCGCAACCTGATCCGCTATGGCGGCATGCGGCCGGACCGCGACATCCTGCAGTTCGACCCGGCGCTGAGCTACGGCCTGGTCGAGTATCGCCGCACGCTGGAGATGCTGGAGGAGAACGGCTGGTCGGCGCGGCGCTGCATCCCGCACGGCGGCCACCAGTTCGCCCTCAACATCGCCGCCGGCCTCGGCCTCGGCGGCAACGAGAGCTATCCCGACGTCTTCCAGCCCTTCGGCGGCTTCGCCGACGACGTGGCGGTGGAGGACGGCATGGTGGGATTGCCTGACGCACCCGGCATCGGCTTCGAGCGCAAGGCCAACCTGTGGGCGGTGCTCAGGACGCTCGCCTGAGCACCGGACCGTGCGCTGTCAGTCGACGATGAACAGCTTCGCCCCAGTCTCGGTTACCGAGCGGTGCGGCGAGTCGCCGTTGTCGGAGACCTGATAGCCCATGCCGGGCTTCATCTGGAACTTGCGGCCGTCCTTCAGTTCGGTGGTGAGTTCGCCTTCCAGCAGATAGATGACGTGGCCGCGGTCGCACCAATGGTCGGCGACGTAGCCGGGGGAGTATTCGACGACGCGCACGCGCACGTCACCGAACTCGAGCGTGCGCCACAGCGCCACGCCGCTGTCGCCCTTGTGCTCGGTCGCGGGGACCTTGCTCCAGTCGGTCGGCGTGTAGGGCAGGGGCGGGATCTTCATGGTCGGCGTCCGTCGTTGGGTGGCCGCCCTGCTGGCGGCATCGCCGCGAAGCATAACGCGTGCCGCGGCGCCGCCGGAAAGAAGAAGGGGCTTCCGGCCGGGTCGGCGGGAAGCCCCTTCGTTCGCCTGTCGCCGTCGTTCAGACCGGCAGGCCCTGTTTCGATCGGTTCACCGCGCTGGTGACCGCCTTGAGCGAGGCCTCGACGATGTTGGGGCTCATGCCGACGCCCCAGACGACGGTGCCGTCGTCACGCTCGGCTTCGATGTAGGTGACCGAACTCGCGTCGGCGCCATGCCCGATGGCATGCTGGTGATAGTCGCGCACCTTCAGCGAAACGTCGCAATTCTGCGCCAGGGCGTCGACATAGGCGGCGATCGGGCCGTTGCCGTGGCCCTTGATCACGCGCTCCGTCCCGTTCTCGACGATCGACGCGTCGAGCGTGCGGAAGCCGCTGCGGCCGGACTCGGGGACGGTCGTGTGGCTGACGAATTCTATCGGCGTGGTCCGATCCAGATATTCGCGCTCGAACGTCTCCCAGATCAGCTTCGGGCCGATCTCCTTGCCCGTCTTGTCGGCGATCTTCTGGATGACCTTGCTGAATTCGACCTGGAGCATGCGCGGCACCTCCAGCCCGTGGTCCGTCTTCAGCAGGTAGGCGATGCCGCCTTTGCCCGACTGGCTGTTGATGCGGATGATCGCCTCGTAGGTGCGGCCCAGGTCGGCGGGGTCGATCGGCAGGTATGGCACCTCCCAGATCGGGCTGTTCGCCTTATAGAGGGCATCGAACCCCTTGTTGATCGCGTCCTGGTGCGAGCCGGAGAAAGCCGTGAACACCAGTTCGCCGCCATAGGGGTGGCGCGGGTGTACGGGCAGCTGGTTGCAGTACTCGACGGTCTGGCGGATCTTGTTGACGTCCGACAGATCCAGTTCCGGATCAACGCCTTGGGTGTACATGTTCAGGCCCAAGGTGACGATGTCGACATTGCCGGTGCGCTCGCCGTTGCCGAACAGCGTGCCCTCGATCCGGTCCGCGCCCGCCATGTAGGCCAGCTCCGCCGCCGCGACGCCGGTGCCGCGGTCGTTGTGCGGGTGCAGCGACAGGATGATGCTGTCGCGATAGGCGAAGTTGCGGTGGCACCACTCGATCTGGTCGGCATAGATGTTCGGCGTCGACATCTCGACCGTCGACGGCAGGTTGATGATCATCTTCTTCTGCGGCGTCGGCTGGTAGACGTCGCAGACCGCCTTGCAGATGTCGCGCGAGAATTCCAGCTCGGTGCCGGTGAAGCTCTCCGGCGAATATTCGTAGACGATGTCGATCTCCGGGTTCGCCTCCGCCAGGGCCTTGATCTGCCTGGCGCCGCGCACCGCGATCTCGGTGATGCCGGCCTCGTCCATGCCGAACACGACGCGCCGCTGCAGCGTCGAGGTCGAGTTGTAGAGATGAACGATCGCCCGATGGACGCCTTTGATCGATTCGAAGGTGCGCTCGATCAACTCCGGGCGCGACTGCGTCAGCACCTGGATGGTGACGTCGGCCGGGATCATCTTCTGTTCGACGAGCTGGCGCACGAAGTCGAAGTCGGTGTCGGAGGCGGCGGGGAAACCGACCTCGATCTCCTTGAAGCCCATCTCGACCAGCAGCTTGAACATGCGGGTCTTGCGATCGCCGTCCATCGGCTCGATCAGGGCTTGGTTGCCGTCGCGGAGATCGACCGAGCACCAGATCGGCGGCTTGTCGATCACCGCGGAGGGCCATCGTCGGTCGGGCAGGTCCACCGGCTTGTAGGGAACGTACTTCGTGCTGCTGGGAACGGGCATACGGGGCATGGTCTGGTCCTTCGGGCTGCGTCTGCCGCGCCGGGCGCCGACAGCTTCATGGGAATTGGACGTATCGTCGAACGCTGCGGCGCGGTACGGGCGGCCGGCGTTCAGGTCCACGGGCAGGCGCGTCGCGCCCTGTTCAGGCCCGCGGACCGCCGATAAGTCGCAGCGCGCGCCCCGTGCCGCGCCGCATCTGTTCCTGCCCTATGTTCGCCTGGGAGTGGATTCGAACCGTCATGATCTTCCCCGGTACCCGTCGTCACGCTAACCAATGACCGGAAAAGGCCGGCCGACCTCGCCCCCTCAGAGGGACGGGCTGGTAAGTCGAAGCGTGAGCGGTAGCGCGGTGCGGTTCATGGGTCGAATATTGCGGCGGATTTGGTGAACGTCAAGTGAAGAGGCGAAGGCGGCGCAACCGCTCCGGCGGGACGGGTCGCAGAACCTCGCGCTCGTAATAGGCGAGAGCCCCGGCCAGTGCGGTCGCGAGCGCCGTGAAGATGCCGAGCATGACCAGGAAGGCGAAGCCGTCGAGGTCGTTGGAGAGGACGACGAGGGCCGTCACCGCCGGTGCGACCTGGGCGGTCGTCACGGCCAGCCTGCGGATCCGCCTCATCTCCCCCACGCCGCCGACACTCGGAACCTCCCCCGTCAGGCGAGGACCTTACCGGCGGCGCCGCATCGGGCACAGTTCGCGGACGGGCTAAGCCGCGGAGGCCCGAGCCGTGTCTACTCCGCGGCGCGCGCTCCGGGCGCCATGCCGATTTCGGCCAGCACCTCCGCGGTATGCTCACCCAGCATCGGCGCCGGGCGGCGCACGCCGCCGGGGGTCGATTTCAGCTTCACGCCGGTGCCGAGGGTGCGGCCGGGGCCGGCGGCCGGATGCTCGACCGGCACCACCATGTCGCGCGACAGGACCTGCGGGTCGGTGAACACCTCCTCGTGGTTCATCACGGGACCGGCCGGAATGCCCGCCGCATCAAATGCTTGGCACCATTCCTTGGTGTCGCGCGTCAAGAATCGCTCCTGCAGCAGGGCCACCAGTTCGTCATTGTGCGCGACCCGGTCCGCCTTCTGCGCGAAGCGCGGATCGTCCACCAGCGCTTGGCAGCCGAGGATCTTCGCCGCCTTCGGCCACATGTTCTGGCTGGAGGCGCCCAGCGCCATGTGGCCGTCGCGCGTCGCGAAGATCTGGTAGGGGGAACTGCCGCGATGCGCCTGTCCGATGCGCGCCGGAATCTCGCCGGTGGCGAAATAGGAGGCAGCTTCGTACACCTGCATCTGCATCGCCGATTCCATCAGCGAGACGTCGACATGCTGGCCGGCGCCGGTGGTGTGGCGGGCTTGCAGGGCGCTGAGCACGCCGATCGCGCCGAACATGCCGGCGCTGACGTCTGAGATGGCGATCGGCAGGCGGTGCGGTCCGCCGTCCTTCGGCCCGCAGATGGCGGCCAGACCGGACATCGCCTGGGTGATCAGGTCGAAGCCGCCGCGCGTGCGATAGGGACCCGTCTGGCCGAACCCGGAGATCGAGCAGTAGACGAGGCGCGGGTTCTCGGCCGCCAGCGCCTCGTAGCCGATGCCGAGTCGCTCGGCGACGCCGGGGCGGTAGTTCTCGATCAGCACGTCGGCACCCTTGGCGAGCCGGTGCAGCGCCTCCTTGCCTTCCTCGGACTTCAGGTCGAGGACAATGCTGCGCTTGTTGCGGTTCCACAGCATGAAGGGGGCGCTCTCGCCGCCGATGAAGGGCGGCGTGCGGCGCATGTCGTCGCCGCCGCCGGGGCTCTCCACCTTGATGACGTCGGCGCCCTGGTCGGCGAGCAGCATTGCGCAATAGGGGCCGGACAGGTTCGATGTGAGATCGATCACACGTAAGCCGTCCAGGGCGGTCGCCATGCTTGCCTCCTTCGCCGGTTGATGTGCCATTCTGTCAGGGGGTCCCGGCGGGTGCTAGGCCGCGCCGCTCCCTTGTGGAGCTTGCCATGACGATCGCTTTGCACGAGCCGTTCCGCGCCGTGTTCTACACGCCGTTCTACCTGCCGGTGGCGCTAGGCTTCTACGCGTCCGAGGGCCTGGACGTGAGCATCGCCACCGCCGGTGCCGGCGGGTCCAGCACCAGCGCATTGCTGGCGGGCGAGACCGAGTTCGTCTGGGGCGGGCCGATGCAGGTGATGCGTCACCACGACGAGGATCCCCGATCGCCGGTGGTCGCCTTCTGCGAGGTCGTGACCCGGGACCCTTTCTTCCTGGTCGGGCGCGAGCCGAAGCCGGACTTCCGCTTCTCCGATCTGATGCATCGGCGAATCGCCACTGTCTCCGAGGCACCGACACCCTGGCTATGCCTGCAGGAGGATATCGGTCGATCCGGCATCGATCCCGAGGGCCTCGACAGGATCGCCGACCGGTCGATGGCGGAGAACGCCGACGCCCTGCGCGCCGGCACGCTGGACGTCATCCAGGTGTTCGAACCGTTCGTCGAGCAGCTGGTCAGGGAGGGCGTCGGCCACATCTGGTACGCCGCAGCCAGCCGGGGGGCGACCTCCTATACGACCCTCATCACGACGCGCCGCGTGATCGAGACTGCGCCGGAGCGGGTGCTCGCCATGACCCGCGCCGCCTATCGTGCCCAGAAATGGGTCAGCACCCGCGCCGCCCCCGACATCGCCGAGGCGGTGAAGGATTACTTCCCCGACCTGGATCTCGAGATCCTGGCCGCCTGCATCGAGCGCTACCGGCGGCTGGACGTGTGGGGCAAGGATCCGCTCCTGCCGGTCACTGGATTCGTGCGCCAGAAGCTCGGACTTCTCTCGGGGGGCCTCATCACCCGGGACGTGCCCTACGAGAACTGCGTCGAGACGCGCTTCGCCGAGGAGGTCGTCCGCACGGTGCGCTGACCGTCAGGCGCGGTTCGTCGGCGGCCCGCGGCGCGACACGAAGACGATCAGCCAGGCGATGCCCGCACCCAGCAACAGGATCATCAGGGGCACGAACACGGCCCCGATGAGCGGAATTCGCGTGATCGACGCTTCGGCGAAGGGAGCGGCCACGCCGATATAGATCGCCGCGACGATGGTGAGCGCGATCCAGCCCCAGAAGAACCAGCGCCGCGTCGCGCGCGGGCGCTGCTCTCCCGGCTTTCCGCCGTGAAGGCTCTTCGCCGTCATCTGCTCGTGCATGCCGTCCTCCTGCCGCACCGGTTTACAGGCGTTCGGCCACTCAATGCGGGCGTCGGCTCACGGTTCCGGAGGAGGGCGCCGGAGGCGCTGGCCAGTCCGTCCGGCGTACCGTGTCGAAGAGCAGGCAGACGAACGCAGCCAGCATCACGAGCGCATTCGCCGCATGGGAATATTCCCACTGCAGGCGCAGCGCGGCCCAGTCGGCCGTTATCATCGTCCAGTTGCCGGTCGACTGGTTTGCCGGGAAGGTCCAGACGAAGAACACGGCGAGATTGGTGGCCACCAGGAGGAAGGCGAGGAATGCCGGCGCCGGACGCTCCGCCCGCCGATACAGGAGAAGCGCCAGTGCGAGCGTCGTAAGGAGTGCGCCGATCAGGAGGATCCCGAAGTGGGACCAACCGGCGTAGATCTGCTGCACGGTGAAATAGGCCTCCCGATCGAGCGCCATCTTGCCCGGCAGTTCCGCCAGATGAGCGCCGCCCGGGATCAGTGCGAGCGCCGTGAGGAGCAGTGCCAGAAACCGTGCCGTCCGAATGGCCATGGTCGAGGATCCCGCATCGACTTGGCAGGATGATCAGTACGACTGCCAGATCCTGCTTCTGTGACGGTTCATCTCGGTCCTAAGATAGCGGCAATTGCGGCCTCACTGTGGAGCGCGTCCCATGCTGGTCGATCCGAGTGCCGAGGATGTCGCTTTTCGCGAGGAGGTGCGTGCGTTCCTGCGGGAGCGGCTGCCGCCCGACATCAAGGCCAGGGTCGACAACGGCGTCGCGTTGCGGCGCGACGACATCATGCGGTGGCACCGTATCCTGTACGAACGCGGCTGGGTCGCGCCGAACTGGCCGGTGGAATGGGGCGGGCCGGGGTGGACGATCGGCCAGAAATACATCTGGGACGAGGAGCAGGGGCTCGCGGGGGCGCCGCGCCTGATCAGCTTCGGCATCAACATGTGCGGCCCGGTGCTGATCCACTATGGCACCGACGCGCAGAAGTGCCGCTTCCTGCCGCGGATCCTCTCCGGCGAGGACGTCTGGTGCCAGGGCTATTCCGAGCCCGAGTCCGGTTCCGACCTGGCCTCGCTGAAGACCCGCGCCGACCGCGACGGCGACCATTGGGTGGTGAACGGCACGAAGCTGTGGACCACGATGGCGCATTTCGCCAACAAGGTCTTCCTGCTGGTCCGCACCAGCCAGGAGGCGAAGAAGCAGGAGGGCATATCGTTCCTGCTGGCCGACCTGGACGCGCCCGGCGTCACGATCCGGCCGATCCACCTGATCGACGGCCTGCACGAGACCAACCAGGTCTTCTACGACAATGTCCGGGTACCCGCCGAGAACCTGGTCGGCGAGCCCGGCAAGGGCTGGGACATCGCGAAATACCTGCTCGGCCACGAGCGGATGAGCGGCGGCTCACTGGGCCATCAGAAGAAGATCCTCAGCCACCTGAGGCGCATCGCTGCGGCGGACGCGACGTTGGACGGCAGGCCGCTGATCGAGGACCCCGCCTTCCGGGCGAAGCTCGCGCGGGCCGAACTGGAGCTGAAGGCGGTCGAGGCACTGATGCTGCGCGCGCTCGGCGGCGTCTCGGCCGAGCGGCAGCTCGGCGTCGAGGCCAACATGATCAAGATCCGCGGAACCGAACTGCACCAGCTGCTGACCGAACTGCGGATGGAGGCGCTCGGCTACTACGCCGAGCCCTATGTCCTATCGGCGCTGACGGAGGGCTGGAACGAGCCGCCGGTCGGGCCCGAATACGCCAACGGCGCGACGCCGGCCTACCTGCATTTCCGCAAGGTCTCGATCTATTCGGGCTCGAACGAGATCCAGCACAACATCATCGCCAAGGCGGCGCTCGGGCTCTAGGAGCCCCGGCCCAAACAGCTGATCCGGCTCAGGCGATCAGCCCATCGCGGCGCAGGGCGCGGCCGGAACGCGCGCCGGTGGACACGCCGTCGCGCCAGACTGGCTGGCCGTTGACCAGCACGATGTCGATGCCGGGCGAGGGACGGATCGGATCCTCGAACGTCGCGGCGTCGATCACCGTGGCCGGATCGAAGACGGTCACGTCGGCGAAGGCGCCGACACGCAGTACGCCGCGGTCCTTGATGCCGAACTTGGCGGCGGTCAGGCCGGTCATCCGGCGCACGGCCTCTTCCAGTGGCATAAGGCCGAGGTCCCGGCTGTAGTGGCCCAGGACGCGCGGGAACGTGCCCCACAGCCGTGGGTGCGGGCGCGGGTCGTGCGGCAGCCCGTCAGAGCCGATCATCGCGCCGGCGAAGCGCAGCACGCGCTGCACGTCGTCCTCCGACATGGTGAAGTAGATGGCGCCGGCGGGCACGAGCCGGCTCGCCATTTCAAACTTGTCGACGCCGTGCTCGGCGGCGATGTCGTCCAGGTCGCGGCCGGCGACCTCCGGCATCTTCTCCGACCATGTGACGATGACGCGGGTCGCGTCGTTCAGGCGGCCGGGCAGGAGGACGGTGGAACTGGCCGAATAGGGATAGACGTCGAGCGAGACGCGCTGGCTCTTCGCCGCTTCCGCGATGCGCAGCAGGGTCTTCTCGACCTTGCCGTGGTTGGGTAGGCCGGATGCCTTGTGGTGCGAGATGACGACCGGGACTTCGGCGCGCCGGCCGATCTCGAGTGTCTCCTCGACGGACTGCTCGAGTCCCGCACCCTCGTCGCGCATATGCGTGGCATAGAGGCCGCCGAAGGGCCGAAGCGCTTCGGCGATCGCCACCACCTCGTCCGTCGAGGCGGCACGGGCCGGCGGGTAGAACAGACCGGTCGAGAAGCCGGTGGCGCCGGCCTGCAGCGCCTCCGTCACATGGCCCTTCATCCGGGCGATTTCGTCGTCGGTCGCGGTGCGGTCCAGGTCGGACATCTCGCGCACGCGCAGCGTCTGGTGACCGATCAGGAAGACGCCGTTCGCCGCGGCCGGCTTCGCGTCCAGTTCGTCCAGGTAGGCGCCGAAGGTCGGGAAGCGGAACCATTCCACGCCGAGCAGGTCGAGCGGCGGCGGCGGCCGTCCGGTTGGGACGAAGGGCGCCAGACTGACGCCGCAATTGCCGACCACCACCGTGGTCACGCCCTGGCTGACCTTGGCCGACATGTCGGGATCCGACAGAAGCAGGCGGTCGTCATGGGTATGCGCGTCGATGAAGCCGGGCGAGACGGTCCTGCCCGTCGCGTCGATCTCCAGTTCGGCGCGGCCCGGACCGACATCGCCGACAGCGACGATGCGGTCGCCGCTGATGGCGACGTCGCCCGGCCTGCCGGGGGTGCCGGTGCCGTCGACGATCCTGCCGCCGCGGATGACGATGTCGAAATGGTCCATGAGCCTATTCCCGGTATTCGCTGATCTCTGCGCCAGCACGAACCATGCCGTCGCAACGCACGATCGCGTAGACGCCGCAGTCGGCGTGCCCGTAGTTCTTGCGCAGCGCCAGCGGCACCTGCTGGTCGCGCTCGCCTGTCTGCGGGTTCACGGTCGTCGCGGCACAGCGTTCGATGCGCGACACGATCTCCAGGCGGACGTCGCCGACGGCGATCGTCTTGCCGATCCAGTCGAACTCGGCCCACGGCTCGGCCTCGATAATCAGGTTGCCGCGGAAGCGGCGCGCGTCGAGGTCGGCCCCCATGCGGGTGCCCAGATCGCGGACGCTGGCGAGGTTGATGATCGAGACGTGCGGCGGGGCGGTGTCGGCGAAGCTCTGCCCGTCGGCGCCGGGCGGCAGGTCCGCCGGGATCTCCACCAGCCGCGGCGTGCCGCGCAGCGCGTCCGCGCCGACCACCGCCGACAGGGCATCGACCAGACGGTCGGCCGCCGGCTGCTGGCGCAGGTCGCCGTCGAAATGCACGCCGTCGCTTTCGAAGGCAAGGTGCGCCTCGTCGGGCCGGTGCTCCGGGTGCAGCTTCACCAGGGGCGCGTTGTTCGCGACCTGGAGGAAGTTCGAGCGCCGGATCCAGCCGGGCCGCATGCCGCCGAAATCCGCATCGCCCTGGGCGACCGCGAAGCGCCGGTCGTGGGGCAGGGGGCGGCCCGGGGCGACGGTGACGCCGTCGAGCTGCTGGCCGGGCAGCCCCTTCACCGGATAGCGCCAGATGCTTTCGAGCCTGCCGAGGGTCATGGATCCTGCCTCTGGTCGGTGCTGCGGACGGCGGCCGTCAGGGCCGCTTGCGGGCCTTCAAGTGGGCGATGGTCTCGGCGATGAGCCGACGTGGCTCGTCGGTCTCGTAGGAGCGGGCGATGCAGCGTACGCCGGCCTGGATCGCGTCGTTGACCGGCATCGCCTCCCACTCGCGCATCAGCCCCTTCTGCAGGCGAATGGCGTTCGGGCCGGCGGCGACGATGGAATCGACCCATCTGGCGACCGCCGCGTCGAGTTCGGCGGCCGGCACCACCCGCTCCACCAGGCCCCATTCCAGCGCCTCGCGGGCGTCGATGTTCTCGCCCGTGTAGAGGAAGACCTTCGTCCGGCCCCAGCCGATGAGCTGCGGCAGCAGGGCGGCTTCCACCACCGACGGCAGGCCGATCTTGACCTCCGGCATGCCGAAGACGGCATTGTCGGACGCCACCCGCATGTCGCAGGCGGCCATCACCTCCAGTCCGGCGCCGAGGCAGATGCCGTTCACCCGCGCGATCACCGGTACGGGCAGGTCGCGCAGCGCACGGCTCATGCCGTGCACGAGCAGGATGAAGTCGCGCGCCGAGTGCTGGTCCAGACTGCCCAGCTCGAAGATGTCGGCGCCGCCCATGAAGGCGCGGTCGCCGACGCCGGTGACGATCATCAGCCGCAGATCCGGGTCGCGACCCAGGGTATCGACGGCGTCGATGAAGGCCCGCATCGTCGCCGAACCCAGGCTGTTCATGCGCTGGGCATTGTCGATCGCCACGGTCGCGATCTTGCCGTTGGGCCGCTCCTCGATCGAGACGGCGACGGGAGATGGACTGTCGGACATGGAACTGTCGGGCATCGAACTCTCAGAACAGGGAATAGGCGCCGTCGATGACGAAGGTGTCGCCGGAATGATAGCTGCTGGCGTCGCTGGTCAGGTAGACGGCGATGCCGCCGAAGTCCTCCTTGGTGCCCCAGCGCCCAGCCGGAACGCGCGGCTTCACCGCCTCGACAAATTTCGGGAAGGCGAAGCTGCCGGCGGTCATCGACGTCTCGATCCAGCCGGGCAGGATGGCGTTGGCGCGGATGCCGTTGCGGCCGAACTCGACGGCGAGGCCACGGATCATCGAGTTCACCGCGCCCTTGGTGGCGCCGTAATGCTCGCCGCGCGCCTGGCCCATGATCGCCGCGAGGCTCGACGTGACGGCCAGCGACCCGCCCTGGCCGCGCTCGACCATGTGCTTCGCCGCCTCGCGGAGCGTAAAGAAGACGCCGTCGAGATTGACGCTCATCACCCGGCGCCACTCCTCGTAGCTCATGCCGGTGAATCCGTCCTTGTTCCGGCGGCGGTCGCTGGAGACACCGGCATTGGCGAAGCAGGCGTTCACATGGCCCAGCTCCGCCACCGTCTCGGCGAAGCGGTCGATCACCGACTGTTCGTCCGCGACGTTGCAGTTCAGCGCCATGACCTTGGTGCCGTAGCCCTTCAGGGTCTCCAGCGCCGCGGCGTTCTTCTCGTCGTTGGTACCCCAGATGCAGACGTCGGCACCGGCCTGGGCCACGGCTTCGGCCATGCCGAGGCCGATGCCGCCGTTGCCGCCGGTCACGAGGACGACCTTGCCGGTGAGGTCGAAGGGCTTGTAGGACATCGGGCGATCCTTCTTGTCGTTCGCGTCTTCTGGTCGGTGTAGTTCCGGCGCGGTCAGGCGCAGAGGGGCGGCAGGCCCAGCCGCTCGACGGGCGTGCCGATGACGTGCTCGCACGCCATGCCGGCGGCGAGCAGCAGCTCTTCCTGCTCCGGGCCGGCCATCAGCTGGATGCCGACGGGCATGCCGGCGGCATCCTTGCCGACCGGGAGCGTGATGGCGCAGAAGCCGAGCAGGTTGGCGGTGCAGGTGTTGCGCAGCGCCATCATGTTCGCGGACTGGTACGCCTCGGCGCCCGCGACGGCCTCGACCGTCGGCGGCGTGATCGGCACGGTCGGACCGATGACGAAGTCGAACGGCGCCATGCGCGCCATGACCTTCGCCGCGACGTCGCGCAGGCGCCACAGGCGGCTGATATAGTCGATCGCCGGCACCGCCTCCATGCGCTCGAAGCGGCTGCGTACGTTCGGGTCGAGCGTCGCCTTCCAATCGGGCAGTTCGGTGTTGATGAAGGCCGCGAACTCGGCTGCGGTGATGCCGCCCGTCCTGAAGATGCCGATGACGTCGTCGAGTTCCGGCAGGTCGAGGCGCGAGACGTGCAGGCCCGCGCCGGAGAGTTCCTGCACCGCCTGCTCGACGGCTTCCGCCACGCCCGGCGCGCAGTCGCGGTAGAACCAGTCGCAGACGCCGGCGCGCAGGGTCGAAAGATCGTAGCCCGACAGCGCCGCGACGAGGTCGAGCGGGTGCTCGTCGGTCTGCGGGTCAATCGCCGCGAAGCCCATCGCCGCATCGCCGACCGACCGCGCCAGCACGCCCGGCGTGTCCAGGGTGCGGCTGAGCGGCGTGATCCCGAGCGTCGACCAGCGTGCGGCCGTGGTCTTGAGGCCGACGCAGCCGGTGACGCTCGCCGGTATGCGCACCGAACCGGCGGTGTCGGTACCGAGGGCGAGGACGCACGAGCCTTCCCAGAGGCTGACGCCGGCGCCGGCACTCGAACCGCCCGGCACGCGGTGGCTCGCCGCGTCCCAGGGATTGCGTGGCGTGCCCCAGTGCGGATTGGTGCCGAGGCCGCCGAACGCGAACTCCACCGTGTGCGTCTTGCCCGGGATCACCGCCATGCCACGCCGCAGGGCGGCGACGACCGGACCTTCCTCCTCCCAAGACGCCGGCAGGCGGGTCGGCGTGCCGGCGAAGGTCGGGAAGCCCCGGACGCCGTACAGGTCCTTCACCGACACGGGCAGCCCCTGGAACGCTCCGAGGTCGTAGCCTGCGGCCAGGGCGGTGTCGGCCAGAGCCGCCTCACGGCGTGCCCGATCCGACTCCCAGACCTTGTAGGCGGACAGGGTGGGGTCCAGGCGGTCGTGCCGTTCGATCGCCGCCTCGGCGACGGCCGCGGCCGTCGTCGTCCCGGAGCGCAGGTCGCCTGCGAGTTGCACCGCCGAGGTGCGCAGCATGTCGAGTTTCGGCAACGCTCGGACTCCATTCCGGGGGCGGGTGGTGGCGCGAGCATCCTTCCCTTGCTCGGCCGTTGCAACACTCTATCCGCCAGCGGCGGCCGCCATTTGCAGGGGCGTCCCGGCTCCTGTATTCACTTGTGACGGGCGCGGTTCGGTCGCGCCGACTTCCGTCGGGATCAGGGTTCGCCGCGCGCATGCGCATATTCCGCCATCATACCGATCTGCCGGCCGAAGCCCGCGGTGCCGCCGTCGCCGTGGGGAATTTCGACGGGGTGCATCGCGGCCACAAGGCGGTGATCGCCGAGGCCGGTCGAATCGCCCGCGCGGAGGGCGTGCCGCACGGCGTGCTGACGTTCGAGCCGCATCCGCGCCGCTTCTTCCGGCCGGACGATCCGCCGTTCCGCCTGTCGACGCTGCGCACCAAGACGCACTGGATCGCCGCCACTGGCGCCGACCTGCTGTTCGTGCTGCCGTTCGACGGGACGCTGGCCAAGAAGGATCCGGCCGCGTTCGTCGGCAGCGTCCTGACCGAGGGGCTGGGTGTCCGCCATGTGGTCATCGGGCACAATTTCCGCTTCGGCCAGGGCCGGAGCGGTACCGCGGAAGCGCTGATCGCGCTCGGTGAGCAGGCGGGATTCAGCGTCACGCAGATGGATGCGGTGCGCGCCGCGAACGGCGACGAAATCTCGTCGACTCGTGTTCGCGAACTGCTGGCGGCGGGCGATCCCGCAGGGGCCGCGCGCCTCCTCGGCCAATGGTGGGAGGTCGAGGGCCGCGTGCAGCACGGCGACAAGCGCGGCCGCACCATCGGGTTCCCCACGGCGAACGTCGAGATGGGCGAGCAGCTGGTGCCGGCGCTGGGCGTCTATGCCGTGCGGGCGGCGATCGACGACGGCGGGGTTCCGGTCTGGCGGGACGCGGTGGCGAATCTCGGGCGGCGTCCGACGGTCGACGGCCTGAAGCTGTCGTTCGAGGTGCATCTGATGGATTTCGCCGGCGATCTGTACGGCAATCATCTCCGCGTTCAGATGATCGGCTTCGTACGGCCGGAGAAGAAGTTCGACGGGCTGGACGCCCTGAAGGCGCAGATCGCCGCCGACGCCGAGACGGCGCGCCAGATGCTGGCCGTCGCGCCGGCGTAAGCGCACGCGGCCGCTCTCGCGGCCAATCCGGTTGAGCGATCCCGGCGCCGCGTCTATAGAAGCGCTCCGATACACCTGCTGAGGGGATGGCGTGGCAATCGCCAGCATGACCGGCTTCGCGCGTGCCCAGAGCGAGGACCAGTGGCAGACCTGGACCTGGGAAGTTAAGAGCGTCAACGCGCGCGGGCTCGACCTGCGCTTCCGGCTGCCGCCCGGGCTCGACCGGCTCGAGGTCGCGGCGCGCGCCGCGGTTTCCGCCCGGTTCAAGCGCGGAAATCTCGCACTCGGGCTGGTGGTCGCGCGTCACGCGGGTCAGGCCGAGCCGCAGATCAACGAAGACCTCCTCGGCCTCCTGGCGAAGCGCGGTCTGGCGCTCGCGTCCGCCAACGGCGTCGCGCCGCCGACCATGGATGGGCTGCTGGCACTGCGCGGCGTCATCGACGTCGCGGCGGTGGACGAGCCCGACGAGGAGCCGGAGGTCCGCGACGCCGCGATGCTCGCGACTCTGGTCGACGCCCTGGATGCGCTGGGCGCCATGCGGCGCGACGAGGGGGCGCGGCTGCGCACGGTGATGACCGGCCAGCTGGATACCATGGACGGACTGCGCCGTGCCGCCGAGGCCTGCGCCAGTGCCCATCCCGATGCGGCGCGCAACCGGCTGAAGGAACAGGTCGAGGCGCTGCTGCAGATGTCGCCGGCGCTCACCGAAGAGCGGTTGAACCAGGAAGCGGCGCTGCTGATCGCCAAGGCGGACATCCGGGAGGAGCTCGATCGACTGGCCGCGCACATCGCGGCGGCGCGCGAACTGCTGGCGGCGGGCGAGGCCGTCGGGCGCCGGCTGGACTTCCTCTGCCAGGAACTGAACCGCGAGGCGAACACCGTCTGCTCGAAGTCGGGTGACCTGGAACTCACCCGGATCGGCTTGGACCTGAAGGCGGTCGTGGAGCAGTTCCGCGAGCAGGTGCAGAACATTGAATAGCGACGACCCGTCCCACATCCATCGTCGCGGCCTGATGCTGGTGCTGTCGTCGCCCTCCGGTGCCGGGAAGACGACCATCTCGCGCCGCCTGCTGGAGCTGGAGCCCGGCCTGTCGATGTCCGTGTCCGCCACGACGCGGCCGAAGCGCCCGGGCGAGACGGCGGGACGCGACTATCACTTCGTCGACAAGACTGAATTCGGCCTGATGATCAACCGCGCCGAGCTCATGGAGCACGCGAAGGTCTTCGGCCACTATTATGGAACGCCGCGCAAACCCGTGGAGGATACCCTTGCCGGCGGCAAGGATGTCCTGTTCGACATCGACTGGCAGGGTACGCAGCAACTTGCGGAAAGCGCCCGCGACGACCTCGTCAGCGTCTTCATCCTGCCGCCGAGCATCGCCGAACTGGAACGCCGGCTGAAGCGGCGCGCCCAGGACAGCGACGACGTGGTGGCGGCGCGGATGGCGAAGGCGTCGGACGAGATGAGCCACTATTTCGAGTACGACTATGTCGTCGTGAACCGCGACGTGGACCGCAGCGTGCAGCAGGTCCAGGCCATCCTGCACGCGGAGCGGCTGAAGCGGCGGCGCCAGATCGGCCTCGGCGACTTCGTGAAGGCTCTCAGGGGCGGCGCCTAACCTGCTGGCTTCATAAGGGAAGCTCGGCCGTGTCGCCGGCGGCCATCGCCTCGGCGATCAACTCCGCCTCGGATTCGGCGGAGGCGGCGGCCAACATCTCGTCGGTGGCGCCGCCGTAGACCGACTCCTTGCCGATCTCCAGCAGGACCGGGACCGCCAGCGGCGAGACGCGGTCGAGGCGCCGGATCCGGATCCGGCCGCGGGCGCGGGCCAGCATGTCGCCCAGCCGGCGCACGTCGGTCAGCCCGGTCGCCGCGTCGGCGCGCGTGGCCCGCAGCAGGATGTGGTCGGGTTCGTGCCGCCGCAGCACGTCGTAGATCAGGTCCGAGTTGAAGGTGACCTGGCGGCCGGTCTTCAGCTGGCCGGGGTGGCGGCGCTCGATCAGCCCGGCGATCACTGCCACGTTGCGGAAGGTCCGTTTCAGCAGCGAGGACTCCGCCATCCAGTCCTCCAGGTCGTCGCCCAGCATGTCCTCGGAGAAGAGGGCGTCGAAGCCTGTCGCCTCGCGCAGACTCCAGACGGTCAGCACATAGTCGCTCGCCGCGAAGCCGAGCGGGCCGAATCCCATGCGCTCCATGCGGCGCGTCAGCAGCATGCCCAGCGTCTGGTGCGCGTTGCGCCCCTCGAAGCAGTAGGCGACGAGGTACCAGCGGCCGCCGCGGGGAAACGTCTCGATCAGCAGGCCGTCACGTTCCGGCAGCAGGGAGCGCCAGTCCTGGATGCGGAGCCACTCCCGCACGTCGTCGGGGAGGAACCGCCACTGGCTGCGGTCGGCGAGGATGCGCCGCACCCGGTCCGCAAGATGGGTGGTCAGCGGAAGACGGCCGCCGGCATAGGCGGGGACCTTCGGCGTTTCGCCGGTGGCGCGGGTGGCCACGACGACCGTCTCGCGCACGCCTTCGAAGCGCAGCATCTGGCCGGCGAAGACGAAGGTGTCGCCAGGGACCAGCCCCGAGACGAAATACTCCTCGACCTCGCCCAGGATGCGACCGCCGAGGCGGACCTTCAGGACGGGGGCCTCGACGATGGTGCCGACATTCATGCGCCAGCGCCGCATGAGGTCCTTCGCGGCCGGCCGCCACAGCCCGTCCTCGTCCTGTTCGAGGCGCCGGAAGCGTTCGTATGCGCCGAGCGCGTAACCGCCGGTGGCCACGAACGCGAGCACGTCGTCGAAGTCGCGGCGGGCGAGGTGGCGATAGGGCCAGGCGCCGCGGACCTCGCCGTAGAGCGCGTCCGCATCGAAGGGCGCGGCACAGGCCATGCCCGTCACGTGCTGCGCCAGCACGTCCAGCGCCCCCGGATGCGGCGTCTCGCCGTCCAGTTCCCGCGCCTCGACCGCGTCGATGGCCGCCCGGCACTCCAGAAGCTCGAACCGGTTGGCCGGCACCAGAAGTGCCTTGCTCGGCTGGTCGAGACGGTGGTTGGCGCGGCCGATGCGCTGCAGCAGGCGGGATGCCCCCTTCGGCGCGCCGGCCTGGACGACGAGGTCGACGCCGCCCCAGTCGATGCCGAGGTCGAGGGAGGAGGTGGCGACCACGGCGCGCAGCCGCCCGGCGGACATGGCCGCTTCCACCTTCCGCCGCTGTTCGACGGCCAGGCTGCCGTGGTGCAGGGCGATCGCCAGCCCGTCCTCGTTCAGGTGCCAGAGCGCCTGGAAGCAGAGCTCCGCCTGGGCACGCGTATTGACGAAGACGATCGTCGTGCCGTGCGCGCGGATGGCGGCATAGATCTCCGGCATGGCGTAGAGCGCCATGTGACCTGCCCAGGGGATCCGCGCATCGGGATGAAGCACGGTCACATCCGGCGCGGTGCCGCTGCGGCCGATCACCAGTTCGACGTCGTCCGGATCGCGGCCTGCCGACGGCGACAGCCAGGCGCGCATGGCCTCGCGGTCCGCGATCGTGGCCGACAGGCCCATGCGCCTGCAGTTCGGCGCGAGCGTCGCCAGCCGCGCCAGGCACAGCGCCAGCTGGTCGCCGCGCTTGCTCTGGGCCATCGCATGCAGTTCGTCGACGATGATGCAGGCGAGGCTGCCGAACATCGCGCCGGCGTCCGGATAGGACAGCATCAGCGCGAGCGACTCCGGGGTCGTCAGGAGGATGTGGGGAGGGCGCCGACGCTGCCGGTCGCGCTTGTGGGACGGCGTGTCGCCGGTCCGCGTCTCGGTCCGGATCGCGAGGTCCATCTCCGCGACGGGTGCTTCGAGGTTGCGATGGATGTCGACGGCCAGCGCCTTGAGCGGCGAGACGTAGAGGGTGTGCAGGCCGGCCCTGGGCGCCGCCGCGAGATCGATCAGCGAGGGAAGGAAGCCGGCCAGCGTCTTGCCGCCGCCCGTCGGCGCGATGAGCAGCGCCGAGCGGCCGCGCACCGCGGCTTCGACCAGTGCCAGCTGATGGCGGTGCGGCTGCCAGCCGCGGCCCGCGAACCAGCCCAGGAAGGGTTCGGGAAGCGTCGGATTCATTGCAATGCACAAGATAAGGTGCGGATTCCCGTTGCCGGAGTGGAAACCCCCGAGAAAGCGCCCGATATTAAGCGCAATGCGCAGACCAAGGAGGCGGCGATGGGCCAGCGCGAGTTGGGCGAGGAATCCCAACGCAAGATTGCGATCGAGATGTTTCTCGACACGTGGGACAAGGCCGCCGACATCGGCGTCTCGGCCGAAGTGCTGGCCGAGGTGCTGATCTATCTCGCCGTGACGGATCTGGTCGACGATCGCGGCGAGGAATGGACGGCCGACATCGTCGGGGATCTTCCCGACAGGATTCTGGGCGGAGAGTTCACCCTGGAAGGCGGCGAGGCCGACTGACCGTCAGGAGGCCGTCGCCTCCAACGTTTCCTGCGCCGCCAGCCACGCATCCTCGGCCGTCGCGAGTTCCGCCTCGATCTCGGCCAGCTTAACCTGCAGCCGGGCCACGTCGTTGCCCGGCCGCTCGTAGAGACCGGGGTCGGCCAGCAGCCGCATGGCCTGCTCCCGCGCCTTCGTCAGGCGGTCGACCCGTGCCTCGGCATCGCGGACGGCACGCCGCTCGACGGCCAGGTTCGAACGGGCACCGCCCGTGGTGCGCACCTTCTCTTTCCGGTTGGTCTTGTCGTCGCGCGCCTCGCGCTTCTCGGCGCGCCGTTCCTCCTGAAGCTGGCGGCGGTAGTCCGCGATGTCGCCGTCAAACGGCCGGCAGCCGCCCTCGCGAACCAGCCAGAGCCGGTCGGCGCAGAGTTCCACCAGGTGCGGATCGTGGGTGACCAGCAGGACGGCGCCCTCCCACTCCGCCAGGGCCTCGACCAGGGCCTCGCGCGCCTCGATGTCCAGATGGTTCGTCGGTTCGTCGAGCAGGAGGATGTTGGGCGCGTCGCGGGTCACGGTCGCGAACAGCAGGCGCGCCTTCTCGCCGCCGGACAGCGCGCCGATCTTCACGTCCGCGCGCTGTTGCGGAAACCCGAACCGGCCCAGATGGGCGCGAACCTTCGCCTCCGGCGCGTCGCGCATCTCGCGCGACATGTGCGCAAACGCGGTGACCGACAGGTCGAAGGCGTCCGCCTGTTCCTGCTCGAAATAGCCGAGGCGCACCTTGGAGGCGCGGACGACGTCGCCCGAGATCGGGTTCAGCCGCCCAAGCAGCAGCTTCAGGAAGGTCGACTTGCCGTTGCCATTGGCGCCCAGCAGGGCGATCCGATCGTCCGATCCGATCGTCAGGTTGAGCCCGCGCAACACCGGCCGCCCGTCATAGCCGACGCTGACATTATCGAGGGTGATCAGCGGCGAGGGCAGGGCCTCGGGGTCCGGGAACTGGAAGCGCGTTTCGGGCTCGCGCAGGATCGGCCCGATCTCCTCCATCCGCTCCAGCGCCTTGATGCGCGACTGGGCCTGGCGCGCCTTGCTGGCCTTGTAGCGGAACCGGTCGATGAAGGCCTGCATGTGCGCGCGCGCCGCGGCCTGCTTGACCGCCTGCGCCTCATGCAGCCGCAGGCGCTCGGCACGCGTCCGCTCAAACGTGTCGTAGTTGCCGCGATACAGCGTCAGGGCACCCCCGGCGAGGTGGAGGATCGAGCCGGCGACGCCGTTGAGAAGGCTGCGGTCGTGGCTGACCAGCAGGATCGTGCCGCGATAATTGTTGAGGTAGCTCTCCAGCCAGATGCGCGTCTCGAGGTCGAGATGGTTGCTCGGCTCGTCCAGCAGCATCAGCTCCGGTGCGGCGAACAGCGTGGCGGCGAGCGCCACGCGCATCCGCCAGCCGCCGGAGAAGTCGCCGAGCGGCCGGCCCTGCATCGCATCGTCGAACCCGAGGCCGGCCAGGATGGACGCGGCGCGCGCCTCGGCCGACTCCGCGCCGATATCGGCCAGACGCGTGTGGATGTCGGCGATGCGCTGCGGATCCGTCGCCGTCTCGGCCTCCGTGAGCAGCTCGTCGCGTTCGCTGTCGGCCGCGAGAACGAAGGCGAGGGGCGAACGCTTCGCCTCCGGCATTTCCTGCAGGACCGACCCGACTCGCGTGCGCGCGCTGAGCTCGATCGTGCCGCCGTCCGGCAGCAGCTCGCCGGTCAGCAGCTTCAGCAGGGTGGACTTCCCCGTGCCGTTGCGGCCGACGAGGCCGACCTTGTGGCCGTCGGGGATCGTCACCGACGCCCCCTCGAGGATCGTCCGGCCGGCGATTCGGTAGGTGAGATTGTCTATACGGAGCATGGCGGCCGGATGGATATCACGCCGGCCGCCTCACTGCACGCGCGCGCTCCGCCGCAGCCGGCGCCTCTACCAGCTGGTGCGGAAGTTTCGGCTCTGATGGTCAGTGATCAGCATCGATCCGGGCGTATGGGTGATGCAGAGCGGCGGGCGCGCCTCACGCACGGCGTTCTGCGGCGTGACGCCGCAGGCCCAGAAGACGGGGATCTCGCCGGCGCGAATCTCCTGCACGTCGCCCCAGTCGGGCCGGTCGAGGTCGGCGATGCCGATCTGCGACGGGTCGCCGAGATGCACCGGCGCACCGTGCGCCGCCGGCTGGCGCGACGTGATCTCGACCGCGCGGATGGCGTCGGCTGGCGTCATCGGCCGCATCGAAACGACCATGCCGCCGCGGAACGGCCCGGAGGGCGTGGTTTCGATGCTGGTCCGGTACATCGAGACGGTCAGGTCCTCCTCGATGTGGCGCAGCGGGATCCCCTCCTGCATCAGCGCCTCCTCGAACGAGAAGGAACAGCCCAGCACGAACGTGACCATGTCATCGGTCCACAGCGACTGCAGGTCGGTCACCTGCTCGGCGAGTTCGCCGTCCCGGTAGACGTTGTAGCGCGGCACGTCGGTGCGGATGTCGATGTCGGCACCGAGCGTCGGCAGCGACGGATCGCCCGGATCGGACATGCCGACCAGCGGGCACGGCTTCGGATTGCGATGGCAGTAGTTCGCGAAGAACAGCGCCTGGTCCTTCGGCAGGATGACGATGTTGCCCTGCAGGCAACCGAGCGCCATGCCGGCCGTGTGCCCCGTGTGCCGGCCGGAACGGATGAGCCGGCGGGCAGCGGCGGGAGACAGTTTCGGGTCATCTGCGGCATCCGGCGAAGCGGCAGGCTGTTGCAGCGCGACGACGGCCATCACGTCCTCCATGTCCAACTCTGCGACCCTAGCGCTCTCGGTGCGTCCAAGTCGAGGCCGATGGCGCCCGGTCGGCGTCGGGTCTAAAGTGCCGGCCAATCACACCTCCATGGAGAGCAAGACGTGGCAGAGACGCTCGGGTTCATCGGTCTTGGGGCAATGGGCGCGCCGATGTCGCGACGCCTGATCGAGGCCGGCTACAAGGTGATCGTGGCCGACCTCGACAAGGCGGCGCTGGACAAGGCGGTCGCACTGGGTGCCGAGGCGGCCGCGTCGCCGGCCGACGTCGGATCGAAGGCGGAGACGGTTCTCGTCAGCCTGCCGACCCCCGACGTGGTGAAGCAGGTGGCCCTGGGCCCGAACGGCGTCGCCGAAGGCAGCCGCGTGAAGACCTTCATCGACCTGTCGACCACCGGCCCGCGCGCCGCGATCGACATCGCGAACGGTCTGAAGGCGAAGGGCATCGTGCCGATGGACGCGCCCGTCTCCGGCGGCGTCGGCGGCGCGGTGAAGGGCACGCTGGCCGTCATGGTGTCCGGCGACCGCGCGACCTGGGAGCGGCTGGAGCCGGTCTTCAAGGTGATCGGCAAGCCGTTCTTCGTGGGCGAGGAGGCCGGCCAGGGCCAGACCATGAAGATCATCAACAACCTGCTGTCCGCGACGGCGATGGCGGCCTCGGCGGAAGCCTTCGTCATGGGCGCCAAGGCCGGGCTCGACCCCGACGTCATGGTCGATGTGATCAGCGCCGGTAGCGGTCGCAATACGGCCGTCACCGACAAGTTCCCGTCCGCGATCCTGACCCGGAGCTTCGACTACGGCTTCCGCACGGAGCTCATGTACAAGGACGTGAAGCTGGCAATCGATGAGGCGGAAGCGCTCGGCGTGCCGATGTGGATCGGCCAGATGGTGAAGCAGTGGTGGAGCTACGCCTATTCGCGCGGCGGCAAGACCGAGGACTTCACCAACATCATCCGCTACGTCGAGGAGCCGGTGGGCGTCGAAGTCCGCGGTCGCCGCAACACCAAGCCGGAGTAGCCGCGCCGGAATAGACGCGCCGAACGGGCCGCCGCTCAGTGCGGCGGCCCGGCGGACTCCAGCGCCGCACGTTGCGGCACCGGCCGCAGCTGAAGAACGACGACCACCGCCAGAAGCGCCAGCCCGATCACCGTGGTGATCCAGCCGGGCTCCAGCAGCCCGAAGGCAGCCGGCAGCACCAGCAGCCGTTCCCACAGGCGCATCGGGCGCAGCAGGAAGCCTTCCAGCGCCACGTTGAGCGAGAGCACGGCGATCAGTGCCAGTCCGGCGACGGCCGCCTGCATTCCCAGGCTCGCATCGATGCCCAGGATTTCCGGCCGGACGACGAACAGGAACGGCAGCAGGAAGCCCGGCAGGCCCAGCTGCATGCTGGTGAAGGCGGTCGTCATGAACCGGCCGCCGGCTATGTTCGCGGCGACCAGCGCCGATACGGCGACGGGTGGCGTGATCGCCGACACGTTGGCGAAGTAGAAGACGAACATGTGCGCCGCGAGTTCGGGGACGCCCAGCTTCATCATCGCGGGAGCGCCGAGCACGGCGACGATGATGTAGGCCGCCGACGTGGGCAGGCCGAGGCCGAAGACGAGGCACGTCAAGGCGGCGATCAGCAGCAGCAGCCAGAGCCTGCCGTCGGCCAGCTCCAGCATCATGTTCGAGAGCTTCTGCGCGAAGCCGGTCACGGCGAACACTTCGACCATGACGCCGATGACGGCGATGACCACCGCGACCTGCGCACCGCCGCGCGCGCCGACATTCAGGCCGGTGACGATCATCCGCAGGATGCCGCCCACGGCTTTTACCGGCTCGCGATACCCGGTGACGAGCCGGCGCAGGGAGTCGAGCGCGATCAGCGCGCCGATCGAATAGAGGGCAGCGGTACCGGCCGGCATCTGGATCACCAGCAGCCAGACGAGGACCGCGATGCCGAGCAGGAGGTGGCCGTAGCGCAGCATCGCCTCGCCGACGCCGATCGGCTCCATGCCGTCTGCATCCTTTTGCGACACGGTCCGCGTGTCGATGCCGAGTGCCACCGTCCGCAGATGCACGCCGAGCATCAGGTGGACGTAATAGATCAGCGCGGGGAAGGCGGCGGCGAGCATCACCTCCAGATACGGGATGCCGGTGGTGCCGACGATCAGGAAGGCGGCCAGGCCCATCACCGGCGGCGTCAGCTGCCCGCCCGTCGACGCGACGGCTTCGACGGCACCCGCGAACTCCGGCTTGAAGCCCGAGCGTTTCATCATCGGGATGGTAAAGGCGCCGGTCGCGGCGACGTTGGCGACGCTGCTGCCGGAGATCATGCCCATGAAACCGCTGGAGATCACCGCGACCTGGGCCGGTCCGGCGCGGCTGCGGCCTCCCAGGGCGCGGCCGATCGCGATGATGAATTCGATGCCGCCGGTGACCTGAAGCACGCCGGCGAAGATCATGAACAGGAAGATCGTGCCGGCCGAGAGTTCCGTGAGCCCGCCGAGCAGGCCCTGGAAATAGGGAATCGAGGCGTAGCCGACGAGCCGCTCCAGCCCGAGGCCGCCATGCCAGAAGAGGTCGCCCGGCAGCAGGTTGCCCCAGTGCCCGTAGGCCATCGCCGCCAGGGCGAGTGCCGGGATCGTCCAGCCCCACTCGCGCCCACAGATGTAGAAGGCGACGACGATCAGCAGCACGCCGATCCAGAAATCCTGCGGTTCGGCGAAGAAGGTCCGCGTGGTGACCAGTTCCTCATACTCGACGTGGATGAACACGACCGGAACGAGGATCGCCGCGATCGCCAGGATCAGGATCGCCCGGTCGAACATTCGAGCGGGCGGCGCCTTCGCCAGCATGACCAGCGCGCAGACGAGCAGCCCGAGACCGAGGTGCAGGTTCTTGAACTGGCCGGAGGGGAGGAAGTAACCCCATATCTGGGCCAGATGGACGATGGCCATGGCGAGTGCGACGACGAGCGCCGCACCGGCCGCGGCCACCCCCAACCCGCCCGTGGCGGTGGGGATGTCCGCAATTTCCCGGATGAAGCCGGACAGTCCGGCCGGCTCACGCCGAGCCGGCTCGGACGACGGGTCTGAGGTCATTCCGGCGACCCGGCCTCGATCACGATGCGATCGTCAGATCGTCGCGCCACACGCCCTTTTCCTTGAAGTATCGGGCAGCACCGGCGTTGACTGGGAACTTGGGCAGGAGGTAGCGCGTCGCGAAATCGGGCGCGATGTCGCGCAGCTGCGCGCCGCTGGCGCGGATCTCTTCGGCGTTCTCGAACACGGCCTTCGTGATCGCATAACCGGCGTCGGCGCCGAGTCGCGGCGTCGTGGCAAGGATGCCGGAATCGGTGATCAACTGCGCCGGCGCCTTCAGGGTCGACCACTGCGACGGCGCGACGGTGCTGACCAGGATGCCCGGGTTGGATTCCTGTGCCGCCTTCACCAGGTCGTCCGTGATCGGGATCGGCCGCATGTCCTGCGCGGTCTGCAGTTCCGTCATGACCGGGGCCATGCGGCCGTTGGTCATCAGCGTCGGGATGCAGTCGACGGCACCGGATTTCATCGCGTCGTAGGTTTCGCGCCACGAGCCGAACGTCCAGTTGACCTTGCCGCCCACGCCGGCCGCGTCCATCAGCGTCCGGAACATCAGTGCGGTCGCACCGCCGGCGCCCGCCGGCATGACGCGCTTGCCGGCGAGATCGGCCATCGACTGGATCGGCGAATCCGCCCGGACCATCGGCGACGTCTGGAAGATCGTGTAGGAGAAGAGCTGGACGAGATCGACCTTCTGCGTGAACGGCTTCTCGCCGGAGGTCGCGGCCCCCCAGCCACTGGAGGTGGTCTGCCCCAGGTCCATCTCGCCCTTGCCCATCAGCACGATGTTCTCCGTGCCGCCTTGGGTCGAGATCGCCGAGTTGCGCAGGTCGGTCGATTTGTTCACGAAGCTCGCCAGCGTCGTCAGGATGACGTAGCCGGTCGAGCCCAGGCTGGACGAGCCCCAGATCAGCGGCTTGCCGTCCGCCGCGAACGCGATGCCCGCCTTTCCGAGAGCCGCCATTCCGCCGACGGCGGCGATGCCGGCCATGATGTCTCGCCGCGTGATCGCCGGCCCCATGCGATCGAACTTGGTCATATCGTGCTCCCCTCTCAGGCGGTGGCGGATTTCTTCGGTGTATCGGCCAGGGCCTTGTCGACCGCAGGCATGACGTCGCGGCCGAACCGCTCGAGTACGTCCAGTGCCTCCTTGCCGGTCATGCCGCCGAACTGCACGAAGCAGCTCATGTGGGTGTGGCCGAGGACGCGATAGTCGTCGACGATGCGGGCCGCGCAACTCTCGGCGTCGCCGAAGACCAGACGTTCCATGATCTCGGCGTCGGTCGGTTCGCCCGTGCCGTCGGCCGGCTCGGTGACCCAGGCGCCCTCGAAGCGGGCCGAGCGCGCCTTGAGGCTGCCGGCGACACGCTGGCCGTAGCGCAGCTGCTCGATCGCGCGCCGCTCCGACTCCCTATCCGTCGCCACATGCACATAGCGCTGCACCGCCAGCGGCATCGTGCCGGGCCGGTTCCCGGCCGCGGCATGGGCTCGGGACAACGTGTCGCGCGCTTCGACGAACGTCTCGACGGGCTTCCATTGCGGCGAGATGAACGGGACGTAGCCCTTTTCGGCAACCCGCCGGACGACCTCCGGCACATGCGCCATGCCGCCGACGTGAACCGGCGCCTCCGGCTTCCGCCGCGGCCGGAAGATCAGCTCCGTCTCGGGGATCTTGAAATGCTGGCCGTCATAGGCGATCGGGCCCTCGCCATAGGCCTGGTCGAGGATGTCGAGCATCTCGGTGAACCGGACATGGAGGTCTTCGCCGCGCGTGCCGAAGCGGCGCGCCTCGTGGTCCTGATTGCCCGATCCGACGCCGACCGTCAGCCGTCCATCGGTCAGAATATCGGCATAGGCGATCTCCTCGATCAGGCGGATCGGCTGATAGAAGGGCAGAACGAGGATCGCGGTGCCGACGCGGATGCGCCGCGTGCGCGCTGCGCAGTGGACGGCGAGCATGAGAGGCGACGGGCAGACGCTGACGTTGCTCAGGTGATGCTCGGCGAACCAGACGGTGGAGAATCCGATGTCCTCCGCCAGCTTCGCCTGTGCCTCGATCTCGGACACCAGCTCGGATACGGGCTTCGCGCGGTCGCGAAGCGGCGAGAGGATGAAGAGGCCGTAGTCCATCTTGGGGTTCCGCTTCGGCTTCGGTGCCGTGCCGGAGATCCGGCCGGGCGCACGCAGGACGCAAGTCACGTGCCAAGGTTAAGCGGTCACACGCACGCGGTACAGAGCGCCGTGTCGTGACAGCGGTCACTTCGCTGCGACCGGGTGCGGGGCCAGATTGCGCACATCGGAAGCACTGCACCGTCCGGGACACGGACCATGGCGATACGGATCATCGCGCTGCTGATGGCGCTCACCTGCGCCGGCACCCTGGCATATGCGGCGGTCGCCGATGCGAGCGCGGCGAAGCCGCTGCGCGCCACGCGCGCCGAGGTCGCCGCCTTCTGCCAGGCCGCGGATGCGCTGCCCTGGGGAACGGAAGCGACGGTCGCCGCCCCACGCGGGCAGGACACGTATGGCTGCATTACGCCGCGTGGCTGGATCCGTTGCGACCGCCACGGCAACTGCGCCGGCGGCGACGGGGCGGCGAACCGGCTGAACGGCGGCCGGGGGCCGAGGAGCAGCCCGCAGGGTTGACAGTCCCCGGGGTTGATCCTCGCGGTGGCGCATCGAGGTCGCCTAGCCTGACCGGGCGTAGCGCACGGCAGCGTCGCGTTCGAACAGGTAGAGAAGCGTCCGCAGGGCTGCGCCGCGTGGCGACGACAGGTCCGGATCGCGCTCCAGGATCAGGTTCACGTCGTCGCGGGCGGCCGCCAGCAGTTCGGCATGATGCGCGAGATCGGCCAGCCGGAAGGTGGGCATGCCGCTCTGCCGCGTGCCCAGGATCTCCCCGGCGCCGCGCAGGCGCAGATCCTCCTCGGCGATCCGGAAGCCGTCCTCGGTGTCCCGCATCACCTCCAGCCGGGCCCGGGCCGTCTCGCCCAGTGGCGGCGTATAGAGAAGGATGCAGGTGGACGCGTCGGACCCGCGCCCGATCCGCCCGCGCAGCTGGTGGAGCTGGGCGAGGCCGAAACGTTCGGCGTGCTCGATCACCATCACGGTCGCCGCCGGCACGTCCACGCCGACCTCGATCACCGTCGTCGCGACGAGCAGATCGATGTCGCCGCCGGCGAAGGCGGCCATCACGGCGTCCTTGTCGCGCCCCTTCATCCGCCCGTGCACCAGCCCGACCCGCGGGCCGAACGCCGCCTTCAGTTCGCCATGGCGCTCTTCCGCCGCGGCGAGGTCGGACAGTTCGGATTCCTCGACGAGCGGGCAGACCCAGTAGACCTTCGTGCCGCGCTCGAGGGCGCGCGCGACGCCGGCGCGGACATCCTCCAGCCGCGACGCCGGGAGAACCCGCGTGTCGACCGGCTTGCGACCGGCCGGCTTCTCGGTCAGCAGCGAGACGTCCATGTCGCCGTAGGCCGTCAGCGTCAGCGTGCGCGGGATCGGCGTCGCCGTCATGACGAGGATGTGCGTGCGCTGCCCCTTGGCCGCGAGGCTCACGCGCTGGTCGACGCCGAAGCGGTGCTGTTCGTCGACGACCGCAAGCGCCAGGTCGGCGAACACGACGTCGTCCTGGAACAGGGCGTGCGTCCCGACGACGATGCGGGCACGGCCGTCGGCGATGGCGCCGAGGATTCCGGTTCTGTTGGCGCCCTTCTCCCGGCCGGTGAGCAGCTGCACCTCCACGCCGGCTGGGGCGGCGAGGCGGGAGATGGTCGCGAAATGCTGCCGCGCCAGGATCTCGGTGGGCGCCATCAGCGCGGCCTGTGCCCCGGCTTCCACGGCGTCCAGCATCGCCATCAGGGCCACCACCGTCTTGCCGCTGCCGACGTCGCCCTGCAGCAGCCGCATCATACGGTCGCCGCTCGCCAGGTCCTTGCGGATCTCGGCGCCCGCCGTCTGCTGCGACCCGGTCAGCGCGAACGGCAGTGCCGCCTCGGCCTTTGCCCGCAGCGTCCCTTCCGGTGCGATCGGCCGCCCCGAGAGCCGGCGCTGGCGGCGGCGCACCAGCGCCAGGGCCAGCTGGTTCGCGAGCAGTTCGTCATAGGCGAGCCGCGCGCGGGCCGGGGAAGAGGGCGCCAGGTCCGTCTCGTCCGCGGGGGCATGGGCGCTCTCCAGCGCCGGCTTCCAGGCAGGCCATCCCTGGCGCGCCCGATAGGCGGGGTCCAGCCATTCCGGCAGGTCCGGCGCGCGGTCGAGTGCCGCCCGGATCGCGCGGCGCAGCACTTTCGGCATCACGCCGGCCGTCAGCGGGTAGACGGGTTCCACCGCCTGTATGGCGTCCAGGTCGTCGGGTGCCGCGACATGGTCCGGGTGGACCATCTGGATCTCGGCGTTGAAGCGTTCGACCCGCCCGCTGACGATCCGCTCGGACCCCACCGGCAGGAGCTTCTCCAGATAGTCGCGGCGGGCGTGGAAGAAGACGAGGTGGAGGAAACCGGTCTCGTCGGCGCACCGTACCCGGTACGGATGCCGACGGCTGGCTCCCGGCAGGTGCCGCTCCACCATTACTGTCAGCGTGACGATCCGGCCGGGCTCGGCATCGGCGATGTGCGGCGCGTGCCGTCTGTCGATGATGCCCGTCGGCAGATGCCAGCAGAGGTCGACCGCATGTTCGCCCGCGAGCTTCTCCAGCAGCGGGCCGACGCGCGGCCCGACGCCGGGGAGGGCGGTGAGCGGTGCGAAGAGCGGGAAGAGGCTTTGCGGGCGCATTCGGGCCGATCCGGGAGCGCGCCTCCTGCTGACAGCGGCGCAGACCGCCTCTATATCCTGTCACACAGCCTGGGAGAACCCGATGGAACAACCGATCGAGATCCGGCGCAAGCGACTGAAGTTTCAGAGCTGGCACAGGGGAACCAAGGAATCGGACCTGATTCTGGGCCGGTTCGCGGACCGGTATCTCGACACGTTCGACGACGCGGAACTCGATGCCTACGAACGGCTTCTCGACTGCCCGGACCCGGAGATCTTCGACTGGATCAGCGGCCGCGCGGTCGTGCCGGGGGATGTGGAGAGCCCCGTGACGAAGCTCCTGCTGAAGTTCGACATCTCGGCACAGAACATTGATCGATATTGATCTTTCCAAGGCGCGACGAACCCGTGTCGGCGGCGCGCCAGAGGGCTATGCGGCACTCCTGATCGTCCGGGCGGCCCAGGCGGCCGGCCGGCCGGTGCTGTTCGTCGCGCGTGACGAGGAGCGGATGGTGCGGCTGCGCGAGGCCGCCGCCTTCTTCGCGCCCGACCTGCCGACCGTCGGCTTCTCCGCCTGGGACTGCCTGCCGTACGACCGCGTGTCGCCGAACGGCGAGGTCGTCAGCCGCCGCATCGAGACGCTGTCGCAGCTGGCTGCCCGTGCCGCGCGGGGCGACCGCGGGCCGCTGCTGGTCGTGACGACCGTCAACGCCGTCGTGCAGCGTGTCGCGCCGCGCGAGATGTTCCGGGCTGCGCATTTCGCCGTGAAGATGGGCGACCGGCTGGACCTGGACGCTCTGACCGCCTTCCTGGGGCGCAACGGCTATGCGCGCACCGAGACGGTGATGGAGCCGGGCGAGTTCGCCGTGCGCGGCGGTATCATCGACATCTACCCGCCCGGCTCGGCCGAGCCGGTGCGGCTCGACCTGTTCGGCGACGAGGTCGACGGCATCCGCAGCTTCGACGCGCTGACGCAGAAGACGACGGCGAAGCGCGACGGCTTCGAGCTCATGCCGGTCAGCGAGATCCTGCTGGACGAGGCGTCGATCCAGCGGTTCCGCACAGGCTATCGTGCGCTGTTCGGCGCGGTCGCCGGCAACGACCCGCTCTACGAATCCATCAGCGCCGGCCGTCGGCACCCCGGCATGGAGCATTGGCTGGCGCTCTTCCACGACGAGTTGGAGACGCTCTTCGACTATCTGCCCGACGCGCCCGTCATTCTCGACGAGCAGGCCGCGGAGGCGCGCGACGCCCGGCTCGACATGATCGCCGACCATTACGGCGCCCGGCGCTCGATGATGGGCAGCGACAGCGGCGACGGCGTCTATCGCCCGGCGCCGCCCGAGGGGCTCTACCTCGACAAGGCGGAATGGGAGGAGCGCATCGCCTCCCGGCCGGTGCTCGAACTGTCCGCGCCCGTGTCCGGCGAGGCAGGCGTCGCCGATGCCGGCGGACGCCCCGCGCCGGACTTCTCCGAAGCGCGCGCCGACCCCAAGGCCAACGTCTTTACCGCCGCGGTCAAGCGCGCTGTGGCCGAGGCGGCTTCCGGCCAGCGCGTGCTCGTCACCGCCTACACCGCCGGCTCGCGCGACCGCCTCGCCAATCTCCTGCGCGAGCACGGGCTGGAGAACCTGCATCCCGCCCAGACATGGCCCGAGGTGCAGGCACTGCCGGCCGCGGCGACGGCACTCGCGGTGCTGGACCTGGACCACGGTACCCGCGCGCCGGGCCTGACGATCCTCACCGAGCAGGACATCCTCGGCGAGCGGCTCGGCCGCCGGCCGCGCTCGCGCCGCCGCGCCGAACGCTTCCTCACCGAACTGTCGGAGATCTCGGAAGGCGACCTCGTCGTCCACATCGAGCACGGCATCGGGCGCTATGAGGGGCTGGAGACGATCGACGCCGGCGGCGCGCCGCACGACTGCCTGCGCGTCGTCTATGCCGGCAACGACAAGCTGTTCGTGCCGGTCGAGAACATCGAGGTGCTGTCGCGCTACGGTTCCGAGGAGAGCGGCGTCCAGCTCGACAAGCTCGGCGGCGCCCAGTGGCAGGCGCGCAAGGCGAAGCTGAAGCAGCGCATCCGCGACATGGCGGACCAGCTGATCGCGGTCGCCGCACAGCGCCTCGTCCGCACCGGCGAGACGCTGACCCCGCCGGAAGGGTTGTGGGACGAGTTCTGCGCGCGCTTCCCGTACCCGGAAACCGACGACCAGATGAAGGCGATCGAGGACGTCGTCGACGACTTCGCCTCGGGTCGCCCGATGGACCGGCTTGTCTGCGGCGACGTCGGCTTCGGCAAGACAGAGGTGGCATTGCGCGCCGCCTTCCTGGCGGCGATGGCCGGGCTTCAGGTTGCCGTCGTCGTGCCGACGACGCTGCTCGCCCGCCAGCACTACAAGACCTTCTTCGAGCGGTTCTCCGGCCTCCCGATCCGGGTCGAGCAGCTCTCGCGCATGGTCTCGTCCAAGGACGCGACCATGGTGAGGAAGGGCGTGGCGGACGGCACCGTCGACATCGTCGTCGGCACCCACGCGCTGATCGCGAAGTCGATCCAGTTCAGGAATCTCGGCCTGCTGATCGTCGACGAGGAGCAGCATTTCGGCGTCTCCCACAAGGAACGACTGAAGCAGATGCGCGCCGACGTGCACGTGCTGACGCTGACCGCCACGCCGATCCCGCGGACGTTGCAATTGGCCCTGTCCGGCGTGCGCGAGATGAGCATCATCGCGACGCCGCCGGTCGACCGGCTGGCGGTGCGCACCTTCGTCGGGCCGTTCGACCCGCTGATCGTGCGCGAGGCGATCACGCGCGAGCGCTTCCGCGGCGGACAGATTTTCTATGTCTGTCCGCGGGTGAAGGACCTTTCCGATGTCGTGGAGGAGATCAAGAAGCTCGTCCCCGACGTGAAGATCGCGGTCGCGCACGGCGGCCTTGCGCCGAGCGAACTGGAGGCCGTGATGAGCGGCTTCTACGAACATTCGTTCGACATCCTCGTGTCGACCAACATCGTCGAATCCGGCCTGGACATCCCGACGGCCAACACGCTGATCGTGCACCGCGCCGACATGTTCGGCTTGGCGCAGCTCTACCAGCTGCGCGGCCGCATCGGGCGCGGCAAGGTGCGCGCCTACGCCTACCTCACCCTGCCGCCGAAGCGGCAGGTCACCAAGGCGGCGGAGAAGCGGCTGCACGTCATGCAGACGCTGGACGCGCTGGGCGCCGGCTTCACCCTGGCGAGCTACGACCTCGACATCCGCGGTGCCGGCAACCTGCTCGGCGACGAGCAGTCGGGCCACATCCGCGAGGTGGGCATCGAGCTCTACCAGCAGATGCTGGAGGAGGCGGTCACCCAGGCGCGCGAGGGCGACCTGGCGGCCGAGAAGGAAGACGTCTGGTCGCCGCAGATCAACATCGGCAGCTCCGTCCTCATCCCGGACGCCTACGTGACAGACCTGTCGGTGCGCCTCGGTCTCTACCGCCGCGTGGCGTCGCTCGAGGACCGGCGCGAGATCGACGCCTTCGCCGCCGAGTTGGTCGACCGGTTCGGCCCGCTGCCGCCCGAGGTCGAGAACCTGCTGGAGATCGTCGCGATTAAGCGGCTGTGCCGCATCGCGGGGGTGGAGAAGATCGACGCCGGGCCGAAAGGCACGGTCGTATCGTTCCGCGGCAGCCGGTTCGCCAATCCCGGCGGGCTGATCGACTTCATCACGCGGCAGGCCGGCACGGCGAAGCTGCGCCCGGACCACCGGCTCGTCTACCAGCGCGCCTGGGAAGACGCGAAGCAGCGGCTGAAGGGCGTGAAGAAGCTGCTGCAGGCGCTGGCGTCGATCGCCAAGGCGGCGGAGGCGGAGCCGCCACGGCGCAAGGCGGCCTCGTAACCGGGCCGCCTCGGACCCGCCTATTCGGCGGCCGACCGGTCGCCGCCGTTCAGCGCGAGGTCGAAGACGGGCATGAAATATTCCGGCTCCTGCGCCCCCGAGACGGCATAGCGGCCGGCCACGATGAACAGCGGGACGCCCTGGACGCCCATCCGCCGGGCTCCCGCGTCCTCCGCGACGACGGCCTCGCGCTCCTCGTCGGTGGCGAGCCAGGCCAGCGTCGCCGCGCGGTCCATCCCGGCGTCCGCGGCGATGGCGGCGAGTTCCTCGATGCTGCCGACGTCGCGGCCTTCCTGGAAGTAGGCCCGGAACAGCGCCTCGACGACGGCATCCTGGCAGCCGCTCGCGGCGGCGTGTCGGACCAGGCGATGCGACTGGAGGGTGTTCGGCGTCCGCGGGATCAGGTCGAAGCGGAAGTCGATGCCCTCGCCGGCACCGATGCGGCGGATATTGTCGTAGACGGACGCCGCGTCCTTCGCGCCGAACTTCGCTGCCAGATAGGCAGTCCGCTCCATCCCGTCCGGCGGCATGCCGGGGTTCAGCTGGAAGGCGTGCCAGCGGATCTCGAAGGTCAGGTCCGGCCGCTGCGCCAGGGCACGTTCCAGGCGCCGCTTGCCGATCAGGCACCAGGGGCAGATCGTGTCGGAAAAGATGTCGATGATCATCGGCGGCTCCCGCGATGCGGCTCGGGCAGGGTGGATCGAGCTTTGGGGCTCGAGCTTTGGGGCCTCCGGTTGCGGGTCCCGGCAAAGTCGGTTAAGGCCGGGCGCAGACGCAGACAGAAGCGGATCGACTCATGAGTAGCATATTCCGGCTCGACGGTCGCACGGTGGCGGTGACGGGCGCCTCGCGCGGCCTCGGCGCGGCCTTCGCCCGGACCCTCGGACGGGCCGGCGCCAAGGTGGCGCTGATGGCCCGCGACGCGTCCCGGCTGGAGGCGATCCGGGCGGAGATCGTCGGCGCCGGGGGCGAGGCGGCGGCCTTCTCGCTGGACGTCACCGACCGGGCGGCCGTCAGGTCCGCTTTCGCCGCCGCCGAGGATGCGCTCGGCACGCCGGCGGTGGTGGTCAACAATGCCGGCGTCGCGGTGACGCGGCGGATCCTCGACGTGGACGAGGACGACTGGCGCAGCGTGATCGACACCAACCTGACCGGCGCCTGGTTCGTCGCCCAGGAGGCGGCGCAGCGGATGGCGGCAGCCGGGCAGGGCGGCAACATCGTCAACATCGCCTCGCTGCTGGCGCTGCGCACCGGCATCGGGACGGTCGCCTACAATGCCGCGAAGGCCGGCCTCGCCCACCTGACGCGGACGATGGCCGTCGAACTCGCGCGCAACGACATCCGGGTGAACGCGCTGGCGCCCGGTTACTTCGAGACCGACATGAACCGCGACTATTTCGCCAGCGAGTCCGGCAAGGCGCTGATCGGCCGGATCCCGCAGCGCCGCCTCGGCTTCGACGCGGACCTCGACGGGCCGCTGCTGTTCCTCTGCAGCGACGCGTCGAAGTACGTCACCGGACAGGTGCTCCACGTCGACGGGGGCCACTCGGTCTCGCCGATCTGAGCGGCCCCCGCGTCAGCCGTCCTGCCGTCCGGTCAGCCCCCGGCGCCGAAGAATCCGACCGCCTCGACCTCGACCAGGAGTTCGGGGGCGGCCAGCGCACTGCACTCGACCAGGGTCGAGGCGGGGAAGTCGCCGCTGAACAGTTCGGCGCGCGCCTTCCAGACCTCTTCGCGCCGCTTGATGTCGGTGACGAAGATCAGGACCTTGACGACGTCATTGGGCTTGCCGCCCGCGGCTTCGATCAGGTGGCGGATCTTCGTGAACACCGCCTGCGCCTGACCGTACATGCTGTCGCCGCCCACGACGGTCGTGCCGTCGCGTGCCGTCATGCCGGAGATGAAGAACTGGTTGCCGACGACGACGCAGTTCGACCAGGTCTTCTCCGGCGGCTCGCCCACATGCGGGCTGGTGATGCGCTTCTTGATCATCTTTCGGGCCTCCTCGCTGTAGCGGCACGAGGATAGCGCGACGGGCGCCCGCGCGACAGACGCGCCCACGGCACGTCCCCACGACCGACGCCGACGGCATCGTTCGGCCCGGCGCCGGGCGGCACCGCTTCGGTTCCGTTCCTGAAGGCGCGCGAAGCCGGACGACTGCCTGCCCCTGCCGAAGGCGACGCGGCCGCGGGCCGTCCGGGTGGGGTACCCGCCGCCGACATCGGATCCAGCGCCGGCTGAGACCAGGCTTGGCGCATTGTGCGAGTTGCACGATCCCCCCGATCCCAGGCCTGTTGCATACCCGCCCTCAGCACATTGGACACGCGCAGCCTGGAACGTCCCCCGGACAGATCGAGTAGCGCTCGAAGTCGACCAGCTCCCCGCCTTGCAACCGAAGCTAGCAGGCGGCGACGGGTTACGAACTAGGCACGGGTCTCGGAATCACCCTGTCGGCGTCTTGCCAGAGGCCTACGCAGCGCAGCCCTGCGGCGAGCGCGCGCGGCGCCGACTTCCGGCCGCCGGATCGGTCTTCCTTCCTTGTCTTCATGTAGTTCTCCTTTCCTTCATGCATGTGAAGTTGAGGAGATGCCGGAGCGGGCGCACGCTCAGACCCGTGCCACGAACCAGACGTTCATCGGGTCATGCGGCAGGACGTGCCGTTCGACGCTGGCGAATCCCGCCTCGCGCAGAAACCGCTCCGCCGTCTCCCAGCCCCACATTGTGCCGAGTCCCTCGCCGCCCTGGCCGATCGAGACCGGCATGCAATGCGCCGTCGAGACCGCGTAGAGCAGCGTCGCGAAGGGGAAGTCGCGGTTCTTCTCGAGGTCGGCCGAGGCGCCGATGTCCTGCATCAGGTAGACACCGCCCGGCTTCAGCGACTTGCGCAGCCCCTTCACCAGGCCAAGAGGATCCTTCTGGTCATGCACCGCATCGAAGCTGGTGACGAAGTCCCAGCGGCCGGGCTCGGCGTATCCGGTGAGGTCCCGCGCCTCGAACGTCACGTTGGTCAGCCCCGCGTCGCGCGCGGCCGCCGTCGCGTGCGCGACGGCGTCGGCGCAGAGGTCGTAGCCGGTGAAACGGCTGGCCGAATACCGCCCGGCCATGGCGAGCAGCGCGGCGCCGCGGCCGCAGCCCGCGTCGAGCACGTCGATGCCCGCCTCCAGCCGACCGTGCAGCTCGGGCGCCAGCGGCAGGATGTGGTCGAAGAGCGCCGCCGCGACCGTCTGCCCGCTATCCTCGGCCATGATCTGGTGGAAGCAGGGATAGTCGTCGTAGCGCGTGCCCTCTCCGGTGCGGAAGCAGTGCATCGTCCGGTCCTGGACCTGCCCAAGCAGCGCGACGTGCTGCGCGTAGACCGCGAGGTTGCCGAGCGGCGCCTCGCGGGTCAGACAGGCGGCGTGCTCGGCCGCCAGATGATAGCGCCGGTCGTCGGGCCGGTAGTCGACCACGCCCGCCACCACCATCGCGGCGAGCCACTCGCGCACATAGCGTTCGGCCAGGCCCGCCGCTTCGGCGATCTCGGCGCTGGTCGCAGGCGCGCGCCCGGCCAGCGTGTCGAACAGGCCCAGCCGGTGGCCGAGCGCCATCATCGCCGCCGCCGCACCGGCGTCGAGCATGTCGCCGACCCGCCCGGCAAAAGCCTCGGCGCGGTCGGTATCGAAGGGCAGTTTTTCGAGGGTCGTCATCGTCTTCATCCTTGGGTCCATTGCATTCGGGGCGGAGATAGGCCCGATGTCGACCCGTGCGTGAGAGACGAAACCGCCGAAAAGGGGGCATTCCGGCCATTCAGGCTGGCCGTTCTTCTCGATTCACTCCCGTATTTCGGCCATGATCGGAGCATGAACGATACGTCGCCTACGCTGACCGTCAGCCTGCTCGTCCTGCCGGAATCCTTCCCGGGCGCGCTCTACTGCCTGCACGAACTCTTCGGGCTGGCCGGGCGCACCTGGCAGCCGATCACCGGTGAGCCGGAGGCCGCGGCCTGCTATTTCGCGCCGCGGCTGGTGTCGGTCACAGGCGAGCCGGCTGCCTCTCCCGCGGGGCCGGTGATCGCGGTCGAGGCCCCGCTGCACGCACCGCCCGCGCCCGACATCGTGATAGTGACCGACCTCGGCCTGCCGGTCGATTTCGACCCGCGCGGCAAATGGGGCGAAGAGGCCGCGTGGCTGCGCCGGATGCACGGACAGGGCGCGGTGGTCGGCTCGATCTGCTCGGGCTCGCTGTTTCTCGCCGAGGCGGGGCTTCTCGACGGAATCGAGGCGACGACGCACTGGTCGGTCGCTCCGATCTTCCGCGAGTTCTACCCGGGCGTGAAGCTGCGCCCCGAGCGGATCCTCTGCCCGGCCGGGGCCGAGCATCGCATCGTCACCGCCGGCGGCGCCTCGACCTGGAGCGAACTCGGGCTCTACCTCGTCGCGCGCTTCGCGGGCGAGACGGAGGCACGGCGCCTGTCAAAGGTCTTCGTGATCGGCGACAAGACGGACGGCCAGCTGCCCTTCGCCGCCATGGCCCGCCCGCGCCAGCACGAGGACGCCGCGATCGGAAGCGCGCAGCTCTGGATCGCCGACAACTACACCGCCGAGAGCCCGGTGGCGCGCATGGCCCAGGTGGCGGGCCTGCCCGACCGCACCTTCTCGCGCCGATTCCGCAAGGCGACGGGATACGGGCCGGTCGAGTACGTCCAGGCGCTGCGTCTGGAGGAGGCCAAGCAGATGCTCGAGACCACGGACGCGCCCGTCGACGCGATTGCGTTCGCCGTGGGCTATGCCGACCCGGTCTTCTTCCGCCGCATCTTCAAGCGTCAGGTCGGGATCACGCCGACCCGCTACCGGCAGCGGTTCGCAGGGATGTCGGCGCTGCGTTCGGCGTGAACGATATCACTCCGCTTTCGGTGTTCCCCCCTTTTGGAGAGACGGCACCGGTTCGTCGCCGGATACCCACCTGCTCCGCTGGTCCAGCTCGGGCGCGGTGGTCGCCGAGCGCGAAGTTCGTATCATGGGCTCGCGACACGAGCTCCTGAGGGTCCTGGTTTCCGCGAATGGCGTAGGAACGGCAGCGAACGGCGTCCGCACTTATGTTCCAGAGTGGCGGATGGGGTGGGATTCGAACCCACGAGGGGCTTGCGCCCCCGCCGGTTTTCAAGACCGGTGCATTCAACCGCTCTGCCACCCATCCGTCGCGGTATGGCGTCTTAGCGGCCGGGCGGGGGGGATGGCAACCGGTTTGGGTTGCGGGAGGTGGTTCTCCGCCTCCCGCAACGGCGCGTCAGTCCTGTTTGGTGCGGCGGTTGGCGGAATGGTCCTGGTACTGGTCCGTCTGGTCGCCCTTGCCGTCCATGCCGCGCATCTCGCCGCGGCTGGCCTTGTCGCGATTGTCGAGAACGTCGTTCTCGCCGACCAGGTCTTCCTGGAGGTCCGTCATGGCGCCGGTGCCGGAGTGCTTGCCCTGGGCGCCGGGGCCCATCTTTTTGCCGCTGGCGTTGGCCATGTCTGATCCTCTCTTAGCGGGAGGCGGCCGCCGGCGCATCCGGCGGCCGGCCTGCCCATACAACAGGCCGGCGGGGGCCGCGGTTCCGGATCAGCGCCCCAGCTTGGCCTTCAGGTCGTCGATCATCTTCGAGGCGTCCGCCTTGGTCATCGTGCCGGGCGGCGGCTCGATATGCGCCTCTTCGCACAGCGTGGTCAGGTAGGACGCCTGGGCGCCGGTCATCGGCTCGTCGCCGGATACCCAATCGTCCGGATCCTTTGCGGTGTTGGAGCCGGGGGTCGGGTCGAGCTTGGGATTCTCGTGCGTGTCGGACATGATTCACCTTCGCGTGTTCTTCATCCGTTCCAACCACGGACGACGCCGAAGGTTCCTCTCCAGGACGGCTATTCCGTCCCGAGTTTGCCGAACATCCGCAGCAGGTGCGCCTGGGCGCCGTCGGCCATGAAGTCGCGGTCCATGCGCATCTCGTCGCCGAACATCGCGGCGGCGAGGCGGCGGTCCGTGACGACGGTGCCGAGCAGGCCGTACTGGCCCTGGGGATCGAAGATCGTCTCGGCATAGATCAGCCGCCGGTCGATGGCGTTGCGCCCCATGGCGTAGACGAAATACTCGAACTGCAGGTTGCCCTCGCGCGGCATCCGCGGGCCGAGCACCATGACGCGCGTCGTCTCCCACTCGCCCGGCTTCAGGCCGGCCCGCCACGCCTGGACCTTCTCGTGCATCGCATCGAGCTGGATGCGCGCGGCGTCGCTGCCGTTGGCCAGCAGGACCGGGGCGGCCGCGCCTGCGACCGCCTCGACCTCGGCGGCGGAGGCCACGCCGCGTTCGAGGACGCCGTCGATGAAGGCGAGCATCGCGTCGGCATGAGCCTCGTTACGCGACAGTGCCGCGCCCTCCAGGCCGGACTGGGCGAACAGCGGGCGGGCGGTCCGCACCTTGTCGCGCAGGTCGGTCAGGGAACCGCGCCAACGCTTCGCTGTGTCCGGCCGGTCGGCATAGGCTTGGAGCAGCACGATGGTGCCGAGTGCGATGTGGGAAACGTTCTTCAGGGCCGTGTAGAGCGGCGGCAGGTAGGGAACCACCGTCCGCTCGCCGTCGCGGATGAAGATCAGATCATTCTCGACCAGGATGACCGGCCCGGTGCGGGCCAGGTTCTCGGCCTTGCCGAGGGCATAGGCCGCACGCGCGGCCTTGTTCAGGTCCGCCAATGCCGCATCGGCGGTCTCGGACGGTGCGAAGGCATGGGCAGGCAGGACGGTGCCTACCGCCAGCAAAAGAGCAGCGGCGAGGCGGGCGATCGGACGCATGGGCTGTTCCCCCGAATGGCTCGCCCGCACTGTCGCCCAGGACGGGGCGCGAGAGAAGTGGCGCGGCGAAGGGGCGGCGAGGCGGGTGCCGGCGCGCCTCAGAGGTTGCGCATCGCCTTGCCGGCGTTCGGGTCCAGGCGCTGGGCGAGCCGCTCCAACTCGGGCTTGTCCCGGATGTAGAGGGTCTTGTCCTTGCGGAAGACCAGGCCGGTCTCCTGCAACTGGGTGAACACGCGTGCCACCGTCTCGCGGGTGGTGGCGGCCTTCACCGCCGTCTCGCGCTGCGGCGGCGCCGGATAGACCAGCCAGCGGCCGTGCACGGCCGGATCCGGGCGCGACAGTCGGATCAGCTCGACCACGACGCGCTGCATGGCACCCAGGGTGGCGAGATCCATGATGCGCTCGTCGCAGATCCGGATGACCGACGCCAGCCGCCGCATGACGTAGAGCGTCATCTCGGGGTGCTTGAGCAGGAGCGACGTGAAGTCGGCCGGGGGAATGGAGGCCAGGACACAGTCGGTGCGTGCCACCACGCTGGCGGACCGGGGCTCGTTGTCGATCGCCGCCAGCTCGCCGAAGAAGTGCCCGGCGCAGAGGTCGGCGTACGCCACCGCCCGGCCGGATATCGAGTGGTTGACGATCTCGACCACGCCGTCGATGACGAAATAGACGTCGCGGTTCTCGCCGGCCCGCTCGACGATCTGGTCCCCTTTGCAGTAGCGGTGCCAGCGGCAATGGCGCTCCACCTCGGCCAGTTCGTCCGGCTTCAACGAGGCGAGCAGCGCGATCCCCGACAGCCTGCTCATCCTGCACTCCCCATCCCTGTCACGTCACAGCTGGTGCCGGTCCGACATCCTGCCGATCCGGCGACCGGGCGCAGTTTGCCACGAATGGGCGCGATTCGTGTGACTTAAGGCACTCTGATAAGCAGATTACGCCGAACGGGTACCACTTGGATGCCGGGCGCGCCCGGATCAGAATAGGGCGCGAAACGCGGGCGAGGGCAAGAGCCGGCCAGAGGGCGGCGCGGCTCGCGAAGAATGGGGAGCGGACGACCATGGATCTCGACCGGGCGGTCAATGTCGACGACCTGCGCAAGCTGGCGAAGAAGCGGATGCCGAAGATCGCGTTCGACTTCATCGAGGGCGGCTGCGACGACGAGGACGGCCTGACGCGCAACGAGCGGGCCTTTCGCGACAAGGCGATCGTGCCGCGCTACATGGTCGACGTCTCAAAGCGGGACCAGACTGCGACGCTGTTCGGCCGCACCTATGCCAGCCCGTTCGGCATCTCGCCGACGGGGCTCGCCGCCCTGTTCCGGCCTGGCGCCGACATGATGCTCGCCGAGGCGGCGCGTGACGCGAACCTGCCCTTCGTCATGTCGGGGACCGGCACCGGCCTGATCGAGGATCTCGGCCGCGTGGCTCCCGACCATGGCTGGTACCAGCTCTATCCGGCGCGCGACCGCAAGATTTCCGAGGACATCATCCGCCGGGCGCACGACGCCGGTCTGTCGACGCTGGTGGTGACCGTCGACGTACCGGCCGGCTCGAAGCGCGAGCGCAACATGCGCAACGGCTTCACACGGCCGCTGCGGCTCAGCCTGCTGACCAAGCTCGACGCGCTGCGCTATCCCGGCTGGCTGTCCGACTATCTCAAGCACGGCATGCCGATGTTCCAGAACTGGCAGCGCTATGCCGGGCCGAACGCCGATGCCGATGCGGTGGCCACGTTCGTGTCGTCGCAGACGCGCGCCTCGGTGACCTGGAAGGATATCGAGGACTTCCGCCGCCTCTGGCCCGGCAACTTCGTGATCAAGGGGATCATGCACCCCGACGACGCACTGCGCGCTGCCGAACTGGGCGTCGACGGCCTCGTCGTCTCCAACCATGGCGGCCGACAGCTGGACCGGGCACCCGCGGCGCTCGACGTGCTGCCGGCGATCAATGCGGCGGTGGGCGACCGGATGACCCTGATGCTCGACAGCGGCATCCGTCGCGGCTCCGATGTGGTGATCGCCCTCTGCATGGGTGCCAAGTTCGTCTTCCTCGGCCGGCCGACGCTCTACGGCGCGGCAGCCGGCGGCGTGCCGGGCGTGGCGCGCGCCCTGACGATCGTGCGTGAGGAACTCGACATGACCATGGCGCAGATGGGGGCGCCGACGCTGGCCGACCTCGGGCCCCACTTCATGATGTGGGACCGGCCCGAGGATCTGCGGCGCAATGCGCCGGGCCTCGTCAGCGCCGCCGAGTAGATGAAGCCGAGAAGATAAACCGGGCAGGGGACTGCAGCATGCGGTGGATCCGGTACGCGGCCGACGGCGCCGCCGCCTACGGCATCGTCGAGGGCGACGACGTGGCGGAGGTGCGCGGCGACCCGTTCGCCGGCTACGAGCGGACGGGTGCTAAGCGCCCCTTCGCCTCCGTGCGGCTGCTGGTGCCGGTGGAGCCGCGCACCTTCTATGCCGCCGGGCTGAACTATCCCGAGCACGCCGTGGCCGCCGCGAACAGCCGCGGCGAGATTCCGAAGCTGCCGAAGACGGCCAATATCGGCTATCGCGCCGTGAACGCCCTCATCGCCGACGGGGAGGCGATCGTCATCCCGGCCGAGGCGACCGAGCGCGTCCAGTACGAGGGCGAGATCGTCGCGGTGGTCGGCCGGCCGATGAAGCGCGTGCCCGAGGCCGACGTCCTGTCGCACCTGCTGGGCTACACCATCGGCAACGACGTCAGCGAGCGGACCTGGCAGGGCGAGGACACGACCCTGTGGCGCGCGAAGAACACCGACACCTTCGCGCCGATGGGGCCTTGGATCGAGACCGATCTCGACCTCGACGCCGCAGAGACCATCGTGCGAGTCAATGGCGCGGAGAAGATCCGTTTTCCGACCAACAGCATGATCTTCAAGATCCCGCACTACCTGTCGCGGATGTCGCAGTACATGACGCTGCACCCGGGCGACGTCGTCTGGATGGGGACCGAGGGCAAGACGGAGAACCTGAAGCACGGCGACACGGTGGAGGTGGAGATCACCGGCATCGGCGTGCTGAAGAACCCGGTCGTGCGCGAGGGCGCGTAGCGGCGATGCCGCCGCGCGCGGCACCGGTGCGGCGGTGACGGCGCATCGGGCGGCGCTCGTCCTGGCCGTGCTCGCCCTGGCCGCCGGCATCGCGGCATGGCTGGCGGATGCCGATCGCATCGCGGCGATCCTCTGGGCGGCCGCGGTGGTTCCGGCACTCCTCCTGCTGGTCGTATCGGCGGGCCGCAAGCTGCTGCGCGGCGAAACCGGCGTCGACATCATCGCCGGCCTGGCGATGGCCGGCTCCCTCGCACTCGGCCAATATCTCGCGGGCGCCGTCGTGGCCGCGATGTATCTCGGCGGGACCGTTTTGGAGGAGTTCGCCGAGGGGCGGGCGCGGCGCGAACTGACCGCGCTTCTGTCGCGCGCGCCGCGCACGGCACACCGCGAGAGCGGCGACCGGATCGAGGACATCCCCGTCGACGCCGTCGCCGTCGGCGACCGCCTCGTGGTGAAGCCGGGGGAGGTCCTGCCGGTCGACGGCGTCGTGACGGGCGAGGCCGCGACCCTCGACGAATCGGCGCTGACCGGCGAGGCCCGCCCCGTCGAGCGCCGCCCCGGCGCCCCGGTCGCGAGCGGATCGGTCAATGCCGGCGGGCCGCTGCGGCTCCGCGCCACGGCACCGGCCGCGGCCAGCACCTATGCCGGCATCGTGCGCCTGGTCGAGGCGGCCCAGTCCAGCCGCTCGCCCTTCGTGCGGATGGCCGACCGGTATGCGCTGATCCTGCTGCCGCTGACGCTGGTGGTGGCGGGTGCCGGCTGGCTGCTGTCCGGCGATCCGGTTCGGGCGCTGGCGGTGCTGGTGGTGGCTACACCCTGTCCGCTGATCCTGGCGGCCCCCGTGGCGCTGGTCGCCGGCATGTCGGCGGCGGCGCGCCGCGGCCTGCTGTTCAAGACGGGCGGCGCCTTCGAGGCGCTGGCGCGGGTCGCGACGGTCGTCTTCGACAAGACCGGCACGGTGACCACGGGCATCGGCCGCCTGATGGCGATCGAGATTCCGCCCGAGCGTGGAGCAGCCATGGACCGCGACGAGTTGCTCCGCCTCGTCGCCTCGCTGGAGCAGATGTCGCACCACGTCGTGGCCGCCGCGATCGTGGCGGCGGCGCAGGAGCGGCGCCTGGACCTGGCGATGCCGCAGGCGGTGACGGAAACGGCGGGGACCGGCGTCGCCGGGACGGTCGACGGGCGCGGCGTTCGCGCCGGTGCCATGTCCTATGCGTTCGACGGCAGCGCCGCGCCGGCCTGGGCGAGTGCGGTCGCGCGTCGCGCCGAGCGTGACGGCGCCTCGTCGGTATTCGTCGCGATCGATGGGGTGCCGGCCGGAGCACTGCTACTCGCGGACGAGATCCGGATCGAGGCGCCGCGCGCGCTGCGTGCCCTCCGTGGCGCCGGCATCAGCCGCATCGTCATGCTCACCGGCGACCGCAACGACATCGCCGACGCGGTCGGCGCCGCCCTTGGCGTCGACACCGTCCTCGCCGAACGCACCCCGGCCGACAAGGTCGATGCCGTGCGCGCCGAGCGAGGGGACGGCATCACCGCGATGGTCGGCGACGGCATCAACGACGCGCCGGCGCTGGCCGCCGCCGACATCGGCGTCGCGATGGGCGCGCGCGGCGCCGGGGCGGCGAGCGAGGCGGCTGACGTGGTCCTCCTGGTCGACCGGCTTGACCGGCTGGCCGAGGGGATCGGCATCGCGCAGCGTTCCGTCCGGATCGCGCGTCAGAGCGTGGTGGCGGGGATGGCGCTGTCGGGTCTGGCGATGGTCGTGGCGGCACTGGGGTGGCTGCCGCCGGTGGCGGGCGCGCTCGTCCAGGAGGGGATCGACGTCGCGGTGATCCTGAACGCGCTGCGGGCACTGACGATCGGCCGCCGGGCGAGACGCGCTGGACTGGGCGCGGAGGAGAGCCGGGCGCTGCTCGCCGACCATGCCGCGCTGCGCGGCGTGATCGACAGGCTGCGGCGGGCGGCCAACCTGCTCGATGGGGCGGACGGCACCGACGGCGGAGCGTCGCTGGTCGGTGAACTGCGCGAGGTGAACCGCCTGCTGGCGGAACGGATCGTCCCGCACGAGCAGGCGGACGAGGCGGTGCTGCATCCGCAGATCGCCCCGATGCTGGGCGGGCGTGATCCGATGGCAGCCATCAGCCGTGGTCACCGGGAGATCGCGCACCTCGCACGGCGGCTGAACCGGCTGGTGCGCGATCTCCCCCCCGAGGGCCCGGATGCGGCGGAGCGGTCCGACATCCGGCGGGTTCTGCATGCGTTGGAAGCGATCCTGCGCCTGCACTTCGCGCAGGAGGACGAGATCTACGACAGTCTGGCGGAGGCGTGACCGCCGCCGGTCAGCGCACCCGCTCTTCGGCGATCGAGAAGCGGGCCATGCACTCGCTGCGGCTGGCGTCGGCGGCGACGCGCCAGGCGCTCTCCGCCTCGGTGCGCGTGCGGTAGGGACCCATGACGCTGCGGGAATCGGGCGTCATCTCTTCGAAGGCCGTGTCGCGGTAAATGCCGCCCACGACCCAGTAGCGCCGGTCGAACATGGACATCGGTGTCTTCCTCCTGGGCAGGGGAGGGGCCGGACGGTCCGGCCCCTCGGACGGTAGAAAGAGGGTTACTCGGCCGCCGCCGCGTGGCGGCTCTCGCCGTGGAACTGCTCGGCCTCGGTGGACTCGCCCAGTGCCGTGGTCGAGGACTTGCCGGCCGAGATCGCCATCGAGACGGCGTCGAAATAGCCGGTGCCGACCTCGCGCTGGTGGCGCACCGCGGTGTAGCCGTCCTTCTGGGCGGCGAATTCGCGCTGCTGCACCTCGGAATAGGCCGCCATGCCGCGGTCGCGATAGCCGTGCGCCAGCTCGAACATCGACAGGTTCAGCGTGTGGAAGCCGGCCAGCGTCACGAACTGGAACTTGTAGCCCATGGCCCCCAGCTCGCGCTGGAACTTGGCGATCGTCGCCTTGTCGATCTTCGCTTCCCAGTTGAACGAGGGCGAGCAGTTGTAGGACAGCATCTTGTCCGGGAACTCGCGCTGGATCGCCTCGGCGAAGATCTTCGCCTCTTCCAGGTTCGGCTCGCCGGTCTCCCACCAGATCAGGTCGGCGTGCGGCGCGAAGGCGAGGCCGCGGGCGATGCAGTTCTCCAGGCCGGTGCCCGGCTTCAGGTGGAAGAAGCCCTCGGCGGTGCGCTCGCCGGTGATGAAGCGGCGGTCGCGCTCGTCCACGTCGCTGGTGATCAGCTTGGCGGTCAGGGCGTCGGTGCGCGCCATCACGACGGTCGGCACGCCCATGACGTCGGCGGCGAGGCGCGCGGCGTCGAGGTTGCGGACGTGCTGCTGCGTCGGGATCAGCACCTTGCCGCCCATGTGGCCGCACTTCTTCTCGGACGCGAGCTGGTCCTCGAAGTGCACGCCGGAGGCGCCGGCCTCGATGTAGGCCTTCATGATCTCGAAGACGTTCAGCGGGCCGCCGAAACCGGCCTCGGCGTCTGCCACGATCGGCGCGAACCAGTCGATGTCGCCCTGGCCTTCCATCTTCTGGATCTGGTCGGCACGCTGCAGCGCCTTGTTGATGCGGCGCGCGAGTTCCGGGCCGCTGTTCGCGGGATAGAGGCTCTGGTCCGGATACATGGCGCCGGCCGTGTTCGAGTCCGCCGCGACCTGCCAGCCGGAGAGGTAGATGGCCTTCAGGCCGGCCTTCACCTGCTGCACCGCCTGGTTGCCGGTCATGGCGCCCAGCGTGTTCACGAACGGCTCGGACTTCAGCAGCTCCCACAGCCGGTTGGCGCCGCGCTCGGCAAGGGTGTGCTCGATCCGGACGGAGCCGCGCAGGCGCTCGACGTCGGCGGCCGTGTACGGGCGCTCGATTCCGTCGAAGCGGCCCTGCGGTGCGTTGGGCACGAGGCGGGAGAAGTCGCTGGCGGACATGTCTGTCTCCGTCGGTATGTGTTTGTTGGACGGAAGATTGACACGATCCGTGGGGCTGTCGATAAGGCGTTTGAAAGCAAAAGGTTTCGGTGTACGTGTGTCCGTGTTGACAGATGTCGTTTTGTAAAATTGGTGTGTGATGGCGACGGCGATGAAGGACCAGAAGCTGTTCTGCGGGCCGCGGGTGCGGCGCCTGCGGCGCGAGCGCGCGCTCACCCAGGTCCGCATGGCCGAGGAACTGGGCATCTCGACCAGCTATCTGAACCTGATCGAGCGTAACCAGCGTCCGGTCACGGCGCAGCTGCTGATTCGCCTCGCCGAGGTCTACGACGTGAACCTGCGCGATTTCGCGGGCGGGGAGGAAGCGGAGGCTTTCGCCGACCTCAGCGAGGTCTTCAGCGACCCGCTGCTGCGCGGCCGCGAGATCGCCCAGCAGGAACTGAAGGACGTGGCCGCCGCCGGCCCGGAAGTCAGCCGGGCGATCCTGGCGCTGTACCAGGCCTATCGCGAATCGCTGACCCGCGGCGCCGACCTGGCCGAGCGCATGACCAGTCGGGGGGAGGGCGGCGACGCACCGGAACTGCGCGACCCGATGGAGGAAGTGCGCGACTTCCTGCGCCTGCGCAACAACCACTTCCCTGACCTGGAGGCGCGCGCGGAGGACCTGCACGTCCGGGCGAAGCTGTCGCGCGACGACCTGCTGCACGGGCTGCGCGGCCACCTGCTCGAGGCGCTGGGCATCGGCGTGACGATCATGCCCGTGGACCTGCTGCCGCAGACCCTGCGGCTGTACGACCGCCACCGCCGTCGGCTCGTCCTGTCGGAGATGCTCCCGGAGTCCGGACGGGTCTTCCAGGTCGCCTACCAGATCGCGCTGATCGAGCACGGCGAGGCGATCGACGCGGCGGTGAAGGAGAGCGGCATCGAGGGCGGGACGGCGCGCCGCCTCTGCCGCGCCCATCTGGCGAGCTATTTCGCCGGTGCCGTGATGATGCCCTACGAGCGCTTCCTGCAGGCGGCGGAGACGTTGCGCTACGACGTCGAGGTGCTCTCGCGCCGGTTCGGTGCCAGCTACGAGCAGGTCTGCCACCGCCTGACGACGCTGCACCGTCCCGGTGCGCGGGGCGTACCGTTCTTCATGGTCCGGCTCGACGCGGCCGGCAACGTCACGAAGCGTTTCAGCAGCGGCGGCTTCCGGTTCGCGCGGCTCGGCGGCTCATGCCCGCGCTGGGATATCCACCGAGCCTTCCAGACGCCCGGCCGCATCCTGTCGCAGATGGTCGAGATGCCGGACGGATCGCGCTACGTGACCTTCGTGCGCACGGTCTCGCGCGCCGGCCTCGGCAACAGCGGCGACCACCATCCTTTCGCGGTGGCGCTCGGCTTCGAGGCCGCCTACGCGCAGCGCGTCGTCTATGCGGACGGATTCGATCCCACGAAGGACAGCCAGGTCACGCCCATCGGGCTCGGCTGCCGGCTCTGCGAACGGGCCGACTGCACGGCGCGGGCCTTTCCGCCCCTGACCCGGCCGCTGATCGTCGACGAGCACCGGCGCGAACTGGCGCCTTTCATGTTCCTGACCGACTGAACGGCCGAGACCTATCGCAGATAGGCCTCGGAGGCGTAGCGCCGCATCATCCGATGCGTGTTGAAATAGCTGCCGAGGCGGCTGATCGCCTGGGCCATCATCCACGTCCAGCGGTCTGGGTCGTCGTAGTAGAGGGCGAGGACGCTGTTCTCGAGCTTGTCGTACAGCATCGGTGCGTCCTGCTCGGCGGTTGTGCCGTCGGTGCCGTCGCCGATCGACCAGCCGGTCTCCCCGTCGACGCAGCCTTCGCTCCACCAGCCGTCGAGCACGCTGAAGTTAAGGCCGCCGTTCAGCGCCGCCTTCATGCCCGAGGTGCCGGATGCCTCCATCGGCGGGATCGGGGTGTTCAGCCACACGTCGCTGCCGGAGATCAGCGTGCGCGCCAGTTCCATGTCGTAGTTCGGCAGGAACGCGATCGGCAACTCGCCTTCGAGGTCGCGGATGTGGTGGTGGATCTGCTGGATGATCTTCTTGCCGTCCTCGTCGTGCGGGTGCGCCTTGCCGGCCATGACCAGCTGGAACGGCCGCTTCCTGTTGATCGCGCGCAGCCGCTCGATGTCGTGGAACAGGAGGTTGGCGCGCTTGTAGGCGGTCATGCGCCGCGCGAAGCCGATCAGCGGCACGTCCGGGTTCATCACCAGGCCCGATGCCGCCCGCACGCGCGACAGCAGGGCGCGCTTCGCGTCCTGCCGGGCCGCTCGGATCTCGGCGTCGGGGATGATGTGGGCGCGCAGCAGCACCTCGGGATCGTGGCGCCAGTCCGGGAAGTGCCGGTCGTAGAGGTGGATGAAGCTGGCGGCCGTCCAGGTCGACGGATGGACGCCGTTCGTCACGGCGTGGACCGCATGGCCGGGGAACATCTTGCGCGAGGTGTCGGCATGCCGCTTTGCGACGCCGTTCACGTAGCCGCTGAGGTTGAGCGCGAGGTGCGTCATGTTCAGGTCCTCGTGACCGCCGAAGCGGCGCAGGGCCTGCATGTCGACACTGGCGCCCAGTTCGCGCTCGACCAGATCGTAGGCGAAGCGGTCGTGACCGGCCGCAACCGGCGTATGCGTCGTAAAGATGCAGCGGTCGCGCACCTGCGCGACGTCGTAGTGCTGCGCCCCGTCGTGACCCGGGCCGTGCGTGCCGAAGCGCTTCAGCAGTTCGGTGACGAGGAGGGCGGAGTGGCCCTCGTTCATGTGGTAGCGATCGATCTCGAAGCCGAGCGCCCGGAGCGCACGAAGGCCGCCGATGCCGAGGACCGCCTCCTGCTTCAGCCGGTACCGCTTGTCGCCGCCATAGAGCCGATCGGTGATGATGCGGTCTTCCGGGTCGTTCTCCAGCAGGGCCGTGTCCAGCAGGATCACCGGTGTCTGATAGCCGGTCACGCCTGTGACCAGGAACAGCCACGGACGAATCCAGACGTCCCGTCCTTCCAGCGTGATCGCGACCTTGGCGCCCAACGGCCGCGTCCATTGCTCGGGCGACCACGGGTGCGGCTGCTCGACCTGGCGGCCTTCCGCATCGATCTCCTGGCGCATGTAGCCGCCGCGGGAGGCGAGCGTCACGAACACCACGGGAAGCTCGAGATCGGCGCTGGATCGCGCCGTATCGCCGGCGAGGCCACCGAGGCCGCCGCTGTAGGTGTGCATTTCGGGGCGGAGCGCCATCTCCATCGAGAAGTAGGCGATGCGCGCCCGGCGCGTCAGAACATCCAAATGCGTAACTCCGATCGAGCCGTTTCATCCGGCAGCCCCGATTCGCGCTGGCGGTGCCCAGCATGCGCTCGGAGTCCGGTATCTCTCTTCATCATACGTGCCAAACCCTAAGCTAGTTTAAAGCGCGGTGTGACGGAACCCGGGCTGAACTACCCGGCTCCGCGTGCGGGATGGCGGGGCGTCGTGCTGATTACACAAGGCTTCCGGCAGATTCCCGATGCCTTTCGCGGGTTGTCGGTCCGGCAGGTCCGCGACGGCGATAACCGAACGAAACCCTGCGCGAGCAGCATGACCTCCACCCTACGGATTGGTCTGCACCTAAATTCGGCCGCGACGGCCCATGTCTGCCCACGCGATGGGCGTTCCTCTCGGTCCTAGTAAAATTTCTTGCGATTATTTGCGATGACGCTCGTTTTAAATGTGGCAAAAAATCGACGTGCGGCGAGGACTGGATACACGGGAATAAAAAGTGGCGCGGGGCGTGCGCGACACCTTGAATTGGGGAAGTCTTCCGCGATATCGCGAAATCGTGGCGCTTTCGACCGGCAGCGGGCCGGCGGTCGCGCCGGAAGCCCAGACGGAGGCTCCCGACAGATGAACGATGGCGTCCCCCGGACCCTCGACCACCGACAATCAGAATCCGCCACGGCCTACGACAGTGGCCCTTTCCTGCCCGCTACGGGCCCCGCCAAGATCGTCCCGATGCGTGGGCGCAACGGCCGCCCGGTTCACCGCTTTCCCATCAGCGAAGCCAGTAATGCCTTCCGCCGCCGCTTCTTTCCGGCCGCCACCCTCGGTGACTGGAACGATTGGCGCTGGCAGGCGCGCAACCGCGTGCGCAGCCTGGCGCAGCTCGAGCGGATCTTCGATCTCTCCGATGACGAGCGCGCGGCGGTCGCCCATCATTCCGGTTCGCTGCCCGTCGGCATCACGCCCTACTACGCCAGTCTCATGGCGCGTTCCGACGCGACCGAGGCGCTGCGTCGCACGCACCTGCCGGTGATGGGCGAGTATCTGCGCGCACCCGGTGAAGCTGACGACCCTCTCGGCGAAGATCACGACACGCAGGTGCCGGGTCTCGTCCATCGTTACCCCGATCGTGTGCTGTTCCTGACGACGGGCTTCTGCTCGACCTACTGCCGCTACTGCACGCGCTCCCGCATGGTGGGCGAGGCCGGCGGCGAGTATCACTTCAGCGTCGGTCAGTGGGAGCAGGCGCTCGCCTACCTCCGCGAGCACACCGAGGTGCGCGACGTCCTGCTTTCCGGCGGCGACCCGCTGACCATCCACGACGACAAGCTGGACTGGCTGCTGTCGCGCCTGCGCGAGATTCCGCACATCGAGTTCGTGCGCTTGGGCTCCAAGGTGCCGGTCGTGCTGCCGATGCGTGTGACCAAGGACCTGGCGCGCATGCTGCGCAAGCATCGCGTCTGGCTCAGCCTCCACTTCACGCACCCCAACGAACTGACGACCGAGGTGACCGAGGCCTGCGATCGCCTCGCGGACGCGGGCATTCCGCTCGGCAGTCAGACGGTGCTGCTGAACGGCATCAACGACGAGTTGGAGACGATGAAGCGGCTGATGCACGGCCTGCTGATGCGCCGGGTGAAGCCCTACTACATCTACCAGTGCGACCCGATCTCCGGCTCCGCCCACTTTCGCACCCCAGTCGAGAAGGGCCTGGAGATCATCGCCGGGCTGCGCGGGCATACGACGGGCTATGCCGTGCCGACCTACGTGATCGATGCCCCGGGCGGTGGCGGCAAGATCCCGCTGATTCCGGATCCGGTCGTGGGCCGCGACGGCGACGACCTGCTGCTGCGCAACTTCGAGGGCGGTGTGTTCCGCTATCCCGATCCCGCCGGATCGCTGGGGGCGGATCGGAATGCGCGGGGGAACGGCGGCTGATGCGCGTCGGCATCACCTACGATCTGCGGTCCGACTATCTGGCCGAGGGCTGGTCCGAAGAGGAGACGGCGGAGTTCGACTCCGTCGTCACCATCGACGCGATCGCCGCCGTCCTGGCGGCGCGCGGCTGGACCGTCGACCGCATCGGCCACGTCCGGCGGCTGGCGGAGCGGCTGGTGGCGGGCGAGCGGTGGGATCTCGTCTTCAACATCGCAGAAGGGATGCATGGCATCGGACGGGAGGCGCAGGTTCCGGCACTGCTCGACGCTTGGCGCATTCCCTACACCTTCTCCGACCCGATGGTGCTCGCCCTGACGCTCGACAAGGCGATGACGAAGCGCGTGGTGCGGGATGCCGGTCTGGCCACGGCGCCGTTCGCCGTGGTCGCCGATGCCGCTGACCTGGCCGCGGTCGACCTGCCGTTTCCGCTCTTCGTGAAACCGGTGGCCGAAGGGACCGGCAAGGGCGTCACCGCCGCCTCGCGCGTCGAGACGCCGGAAGCCCTCCGCGCCGCCTGCCTGCGCATCGTCGACCGCTACCGGCAGCCGGCGCTGGTCGAGACGTTCCTTCCGGGGCGCGAGTTCACCGTGGGCATCGTCGGCACCGGACGGGATGCCGAGGCGATCGGCGCGATGGAGATCCTCTTCGGTGCGGAGGCCGAGGCGAACGGCTACTCCTACGAGAACAAGGAGCATTACGAGGGACGGATCACCTACCGGCTCGCCGACGATGCCGAGGCGCAGGAGGCGACCCGTCTCGCACTCGCGGCATGGCGCGCGCTCGGCTGCCGTGACGGCGGGCGGATCGACATCCGGTCCAATTCGGCGGGGCGGCCGCATTTCATCGAGGTCAACCCGCTTGCCGGCATCAACCCCGAGAAGTCCGACCTCGTCATCCTCGCGCGGATGGCCGGCTGGAGCTACGATGGATTGCTCGGGCGCATCCTCGACTCCTGCCTGACGCGGCTCGGAGACGCGAGGCAGGCCGCTGCCTGAGCCGGCGCCGGTACGATGAAGAGGACCAGGGTAACGTGGGGTACTGGGCCGCGCTCGCGGCGTTGACGCCGATCGTCGCGGTCTTCGGGCTTCTCGTCGCGCTGCGTCTGCCTGCGGTCAAGGCGATGCCGCTCAGCCTCGTCGCGACGGCCGCCGCCGCGGTCTGGCTGTGGGGCGTGCCGGCGGTTCACGTGGCCGCTGCGGCGATCGAAGGGCTGTTCGTCGCCGCGTCCATCCTGTGGATCGTCTTCGGCGCGATCCTGTTGTTGCGCACCGTGGAGGGCACCGGCGCCCTCGATGCGATTCGCGCCGGCTTCACCCGGATCACGCCGGACCGTCGGATCCAGGCGATCATCGTCGCCTGGCTGTTCGGCGCCTTCATGGAAGGGGCCGCCGGTTTCGGCACGCCGGCGGCGGTGTGCGCGCCGCTGCTGGTGGCCCTCGGCTTCCCGCCGATGGCCGCGGTCGTGCTGGCACTGATCGCCAATTCCAGCCCCGTCTCGTTCGGCGCCGTCGGGACGCCCGTCCTCATCGGTATCGGGCAGGGCCTGCTGCAGGGCGGCGAGCTGGCGCCGGCCGCCGCCGCCGCCCTAGGCGATCGGCCGTACGACCTGTTCCTGCAGGCCGTGGGGGTGCGGGCGATCACGATCGATCTCCTGGCAGGCAGCTTTCTGCCGCTGCTGATCTGCCTCGTGCTCACCCGTTTCTTCGGCGCGGAGCGGAGCTGGCGCCGCGGCTTGGAGGTGTGGCCGTTCGCCCTGCTCGCCGGGTTCGGCTTCACGGTGCCGGCACTGGCGGTCGCCATGCTCCTCGGCCCGGAGTTCCCGACGATGTTCGGGGCGCTGGCGGGCCTCGCGCTCGCCGTCTCGGCCGCGCGGTTCGGTTTCCTGATGCCGCGCCGGACCTGGGATTTCGGCGGTGGCGAGGGTGGTGGCGAGGGCGCGGCGCAGGTCGTGGAACCCTCGAAGCCGATGAACCTGCGGCTCGCCTGGGCGCCCTACCTGCTGGTGGGTCTGCTGCTGGTGATCACGCGGCTGCGCGAGCTGCCTGTGCAGGGATGGCTGACCGGCGTTCGGCTGGAATGGCCGGCGATCCTCGGCACGCCGATCGATGCGGCGGTGGCACCGCTGCACCTGCCCGGGACGGTCTTCCTGATCGTCGCGCTGCTCACCGTCCTCCTGCACCGTGCCGGCCGTGACGTGATGAGCCGCGCCTTTGGCGGTGCCGCGCAACGCGTGGCGGTCACCGCCGTGGCGCTCGGGACGGCGGTGCCGATGGTGCGCATCTTCATCAACTCGGACATCAACGCATCCGGGCTCGCCAGCATGCCCGTCGAACTGGCGCGCGTCGCCGCGGCCGGCCTGGGTTCGGTCTGGCCGCTCGCGGCGCCGGTAGTCGGAACGCTGGGATCCTTCATCTCCGGGAGTGCGACCTTCAGCAACATGATGTTCGCGCTGCTTCAGGCCGACGTCGCCCAGATGGCCGGCTGGCCGGTCGAGACGGTGCTGGCGGCGCAGATGCTGGGCGCCGATGCCGGCAACATGATCTGCGTCGTCAACGTGGTTGCCGCGGCATCGGTGGTGCAGCTGCTGGGCCGTGAGGGGGCAATCATCCGCTACACGCTGCCGGCCGCGGCCGCCTACCTGCTGCTCAGCGGCGGGCTCGCCCTCGGCTTCGGCCTGATCGAGCGTGGCCTCGATGCGACCTGAACCGCAGCGTCCCATTGCGATCCTGCACGGCGCGATCCCGCCGGACGCGCGACCCGACGACCTGGACACCCTGGTGCAGCGCGATGCCGTCATCGCCGCCTTCGCGGCGCGCGGACGGACGGCGGTCGGCGTCGAACTGGGATTGGATCTTTCAGCGGCGGCTGCACGCCTGCGCGAGCTGGCACCGGCACTGGCCTTCAACCTCGTCGAGACGGTGGCGGGGAGCGACGCGCTCCTGCCGCTCGGGCCGCTGCTGCTGGAGCATCTCGGTCTCGCCTATACCGGCTGCGACAGCGGCGCCCTGGCGCTGACGAGCGACAAGCGCGTGGCGAAGCGGCTGATGCGCGCCGCCGGCATCCCGACGCCGCTCGGCCCGGAGGCGGGCGTGGAGGGGCAGCGCTGGATCGTGAAATCGGCGACCGCGCACGCCTCTCTAGGCCTGGACGAGGGCAGCATCGTCGAACCGTCCCGCATCGACGCCGCCATCGCCGAGAGGACCGCCCGTTACGGCGGGCGCTGGTTCGCCGAGGCCTTCGTCCCAGGCCGGGAGTTCAATCTCGCCGTCCTGGATGGCCCGGATGGGCCGGAAGTGCTGCCGCCGGCGGAGATCCTTCTGCTGGCGGGGGTCGAGATCGTCGGCTATGCGGCCAAGTGGGACGAGGCCAGCGCCGCCGCCCGCGCAACGCCCAGGCGCGCCGACTTTCCGCCGTCCGACGAACCGCTGCTCGGCGAACTGGCGGCACTGGCCCGGCGTTGCTGGGATACCTTCGGCCTGCGCGGCTATGCCAGGATCGATTTCCGCGTCGATGAACAGGGGAGGCCCTTCGTGCTCGAGGTCAACGCCAACCCCTGCCTGTCGCCGGATGCGGGCTTCGCCGCCGCCGCGGCACGCGCCGGGCTCTCCTTCGACGACGTGATCGCGCGCATCGCGGCGTCCGCGAACCGGCCGGCCCGGGAGGGTGGACGCTAGCCATGTTCCGGATCCGTCAGGTTCCCGACGCCGTCACGCCGGCCAACGCGACCGCCGTCGCCCAGGTCCAGGAGATGCTGTCGGCGCAGCTCGCCGGCATCTCCGCGGCTGAGGTGGCCGCCATTCCGGCCAAGCTGCACGACCCGCTGAAATACGGCTTCCGCTACATGCTGTTCGTGGCCGAGCAGGGCGGGCGGGTGCGCGGCTTCGCCCTGCTCAGTTGGGCCCCGGACCACAAGTTCTGCTATCTGGACTACATCGTCTCTGCGCCCGGCCGTTCCGGCGGCGGCATCGGCGGCGCGCTCTATGCCCGGGTGCGCGAGCATGCGGCGGCGCTGGGTGCGGTCGGGCTCTTCTACGAGACGCTGCCGGACGATCCCGCCCTGAGCCCGGAGCCGCCGATCCGCCGGCAGAACATGGCGCGGCTGCGCTTCTACGAGCGCTACGGCGCACGCCCGATCATCGGCACCCGCTACGAGACGCCGCTGCAGCCGGGCGAGACCAATCCGCCGTACCTGACCTACGACGGCCTCGGCCGGGAGACGCCGCCCGGCCGCGACGAGGCGCGTCGCATCGTGCGGGCGATCCTGGAGCGGAAATACGGCAGCCGCTGCCCGCCCGGCTATATCGACATGGTCGTCGAGTCCTTCACCGACGACCCGATCCGCCTGCGGCCGCCGCACTATGCCCGCCGCCCGGACCCGGAGCGTTCGCCGGTCCCCGCGCCGGCCTGGAAGATCGCGCTGGTGGTCAACGACAGGCACGACATCCACCATGTGCACGAGCGCGGCTATGTCGAGGCGCCGGTGCGCGTACGTGCCATCCTCCGCGCGATCGAGCCGATGGGCCTGTTCGACCGGGTCGAGCCGCACGGCTTCTCCGACCGGCACATCCGCGCCGTACACGACCCGCGCCTCGTCGACTATCTCGACCGGTCGAGCGCCACTGTCGGCAACGGCAAGTCGGTCTACCCGTACGTCTTCCCGATCCGCAACGCCGCGCGGCCGCCGAAGGAACTCAGCCTACGCGCGGGCTACTGGTGCATCGACACCTTCACGCCGATCAACCGCAATGCCTATCTCGCCGCCCGGCACGGCGTCGACTGCACGCTGACCGCCGCCGACGAGGTCCTGCGCGGCCGCCGGATCGCCTATGCCCTGACGCGCCCGCCGGGCCACCATGCCGAGCGGCGGGCGTTCGGCGGCTTCTGCTATTTCTGCAACGCGGCGGTGGCGGCGCACTATCTGTCGCAATACGGCCGCGTGGCGATCCTCGACATCGACTATCACCACGGCAACGGGCAGCAGGACATCTTCTACGACCGCGGCGACGTGCTGACGGTATCGATCCACGGCCATCCGAGCTTCGCCTATCCCTACTTCAGCGGCTTCCGCGAGGAACAGGGGCGCGGCGCCGGCGCCGGGACGAACATGAACCTGCCGCTGCCGGAGACGATCACACCGGAGCAGTACGCCGCGGCACTCGCCGATGCGCTGAAGCGGATCGCCCGCTTCCGACCGGCGTGGCTGGTGCTCGCCTGCGGATTCGATACGGCGGTCGGCGATCCCACCGGGTCGTGGCCGCACCGGCCCGACGATTTCGTCCGGATGGGACAGGCGATCGGCGAGGCCGGCCTGCCGACGCTGGTGGTGCAGGAGGGTGGCTACCGCACCCGTACGCTCGGACAGAACGCCGCCGCTTTCTTTCGCGGACTGTGGGATGGGACGGAGCACGCGCGCGCCGCCGTTCCGGTACCCGCCCCGCCACCCCGTTCGCTGACGCGGCAGCGGGCGAAGCATGCGGCCGACATGACCATCTCCTGGCGCAGCGAGGTGCAGGCCGGCGACGTCGACCTGGTGCGCCGCTTGGTCGCGTCGACCGGCTTCTTCACGGCCGAGGAGGTAGAGATCGCGGCGGAACTCGTCGCGGAGCGGGTCGAGAAGGGCCCCGCCAGCGGTTATCACTTCGTCGTCGCGGAGCGCGAGGGGCGGCTGGCCGGCTATGCCTGCTACGGTCCGATCCCCGGCACGGACGGACGCCACGACCTCTACTGGATCGCCGTCGCGCCGGATATCCAGGGGAGGGGGCTCGGCCGGGAGATCCTCGAACGAACGGAGGCGGATGCGGCTGCTCAGGGTGCGGCGCGCCTCTACGTCGATACGTCGACCAGCGCGCACTATGCGCCGACCCGCGCCTTCTACAAGCGCACCGGCTATCGCGTTGCGGCGGAGATGCCCGACTTCTATCGTGACGGCGACGGCAAGACGATCTTCGTGAAGCCCTTGGTCAGGCAGCCGGCCTGACGCTCATTCGAGCCAGGTCGGCGCCTCGAATTCGGGCTCCCGGCCGGTTCCGACGGCATAATTGAGCGGCGGCACCTCGAAATACATCGGGCACACGAGAAGCGTGCTGACCGAATGGCCGTCATCGGCGAGCGGCAGCCGAAGCACTTCGAAGTCGTAGGCGCGCGACGCGATCCGCCGCCGGTTGCGCGAGACGGACGGTTCGCGCGTTTCGACCATCCGCGCGAAGATCGTCTCGATCCGGACACGGTAGTCGGCATCGGGGATCGCGGAGAGGTCGGCGCCGGTAGGGTCAAGGCCGATCCGTTCGACCATGGACGAACCGCACAGTCGGAACGTGAACCGCGGCGGCGACGGATGCACGTCGATCAGCGTGATGTTGCCCAACCACCCTCGCATCGCCAGGGGATCGACGATGGAGCGGCCGGGCAGCCGATCGCCGACGCACCGCTGGTACCAGTAGTCGTAGAGACGGCGGAGTTCCGGATGAGTGATCTGGCGGGGGTCGAAGGGCGACGTGTCTCCGCCGTCATTCCGGCTTCGTGAGCGGGGTAACGCCATGTTTCTGGACCTCCTGTCCAGTTGCAACCATCCTTACGCGGCATCCGTTAAGAAATTACTTCGCGCGACTGAAATAGCGGCGCTTGCGTCCGACGGCCCTTGCCGCACCGGGCCGTCTCCGGGCTATGCTTCGGTTACCCCTCCTTCGCCTTGTGAGTACCCCTCGTCATGACCGTTGAACCCCGCGCTTTCCGCGACACGCTCGGCCGCTACCCCACGGGGGTCAGCATCATTACGACGACGGACGACGCCGGCGTCTGGTCCGGCGCCACGATCGGCTCCTTCTCCTCCCTGTCGCTTTCGCCGCCGCTCGTCCTCTTCTGCCTCGACAAGTCGGCGCTCTGCCATCCGGCCTTCATGAAGGCGAAGGTCTACGGCGTGAACGTCCTGGCCGAAGACCAGACGGAGCTCTCCAACATCTTCGCCTCTCGGAACGCTCGGCCGTGGGGCGATCTCGCCACCCGCGTCGGCAAGACCGGGGCGCCGCTGCTCGCCGACTGCGTGGCATGGATCGAGTGCGAGATGGAGGCGATTCATCCGGGCGGCGACCACGACATCTTCGTCGGTCGCGTGGTCGCCATCGAGGCGGCGCCCGCCGGACGCCCGCTTCTCTATTTCGGCGGCGGCTACCGCAAGCTGGAGCCGGACGAAGTCCAGTAGGCATCAGCTCGCATCGCCCTCGGCACGGCTGCTGAGGGCGCGTGCGCGAAAGCCGGCTTCGCCCAGGCCGGCGACGATACGCGTCAGATGATCGTCATCCCGCGTCTCGACGACGATGTCGACCTCGGCCAGCTTGATCGGCACGTCGTAGAACCAGCGCTGGTGGTGCACCTCCAGGATGTTGCCGCCCAGGCCGCCGATGCACGCGGCGATCCGCGCGAGGCTGCCCGGCTGGTCGCTCACCTCGACGCGCAGGCGCATCAGGCGTCCGGCGCGTACCAGGCCGCGCATCAGCACGGAGGCGAGGAGCCGAGCGTCGATGTTGCCGCCGCTGACGATCAGGCAGACCCGCTTTCCGGCAAAGCGTGCTGGGTTCGCCAGGACGGCGGCGAGGGGTGCGGCGCCCGCGCCTTCGGCGACCGTCTTCTCGATTTCGACGATCAGCTGCACCGCGTGCTCGAGATGGGCCTCGCTGACCAGCAGGATCTCTGCGACGAGGCGCCGGATGATCTCGATGGTGATGGTGCCAGGCCGCTTGACGGCGATCCCTTCGGCGATCGTCGGCCCGCCGGATTCGACGGGGCGGCCCTGCAGGCCGCACAGCATCGACGGGTAGAGCGCCGCCTGGACGCCGACGATCTCCGTCTCGGGGCGCAACGCCTTGGCGGCGATGGCGATACCCGAGATCAGCCCGCCGCCACCGATCGGCACGACGATCGTGTCGAAGTCCCGGCCGTCGCGCAGAACCTCCAGCGCGACGGTCCCCTGGCCGGCGATGATCCTCTCGTCGTCGTAGGGATGGACGAGGGTCAGGCCGTCGCGCCTCGCCGTGTCGCGTGCCAGGGCATAGGCCTCGTCCAAGCTGTCACCCCTGACCACCACATTGGCGCCCAGCAGTTCGGTGTTGCGGATCTTCACCATCGGCGTGGCCGCCGGCATCACGATGGTCGCGGGGATGCCGAGCCGAGTCGCGTGATAGGCGACGCCCTGGGCGTGGTTGCCCGCCGACATGGCGATCACGCCGCGTCGCTTTTCGTCCTCGGACAGTGCGAGTAGCCGGATGAGCGCGCCGCGCTCCTTGAAGGAGCCGGTATATTGCAGGTTCTCGAGCTTCAGCCAGATATCCGCGCCACAGATATCAGACAGCGTGCGTGAGCGAACGCACGGGCTGTCGACCAGATGCCCCGTCAGCGTTGCGGCGGCAGTTTCGATGTCCGCTAGGGTTACCGTCATCGTTCCGTTCCGGCCGGCATGAGGCGCAGCATATGTGCCGGATCGTCCGGCGGGACGAGGGTCAGGTAGCGTCCTTCGCGCCAGACGTCCACCAGATCGCCATAGTGCGGCGACAGCGGGTTGCCGGACTGGCCTGGAGCGACGATGAAGAGCGAGCGATCGAGATCGGACAGATCGTAGACCGCGCGATAGGCGGGGCCGAAAACCATCTCAAACGGTGCCACGGGGTCCGTTACCATGAACCCGCCGCGGTTGACGGTGTGCTGTCCGCCCGCCGCGGGCGTCCGGATGTCGGTCAGGTCACCCAGCAGAGGCACCCTGCCGAAGACGGGGTGACGGAACGTCGCCATGTGCGCATCGCCCCAGCGCCAGTTGCGGCGGTCGGAGCCATACCGCGCCGCGGTCCAGTCGAGCGCCGCTCGCAGCGCCGCCGCCAACGTCTGGCCGCAGGTTTCGACGTCGGGCGTGCGGGTGTCGTTGCACAGCGTCTGCTCGCTGGTCAGGGCGTGGAGCAGCGTTTCCGGCCGCGCGCCCCACCATTCCTCGAAGGCCTCGTCGAGTTCGTCTGCGAAGATCGCGCGCGTCGCCTCCCGGAGCCACGCCTCGTAGACGAGCGGCTCCCAGCGGTCGACGGCCATCGACTGGTCCCATTTTCTCAGGCCGTCGAGCACCTCGGCATTGCCTCCACCGGCGACGGCGGGGTCGATCATCACGGGCAGCAGCGTCCCGGCCGTGCCCGACCGGATATCGAGCTGAAGCGCCGTGCTGAAGGCCAGGTCGGTGGGGCCGGCATCGGAGAGAACGCCTTCGATCCGTTCGGCGCGGTATCCGTCGGGCCAGAAGCGACTGATGAAGTGAGGATAGGCAGGGCCGGCCACGCGGTTGTTCGCGTTGACGATCATCCCGGACTCCGGATCGGCGACATGCGGCAGTTCCTCGAAGGGAACGAAGCCGGTCCAGTCGTGATCGCCGGTCCAGCCGCGCGTGATGTCGGCGCCGTCGCCAGAGCGCCTGATCGGGACCTGTGACGGCATGGACAGGCCTATGCTGTGCGAGTCGGCATAGGCGACGTTCTGCTGGGGCGCCCGCATCGCCCGCAGGGCCTCCCGGACCTCGGCGACATTGTTTGCGCGATTGACACGGTAGAGCGCCGTGGCGCCGGGGTCGCCGGGCAGCAGGGCGGAGTTCCTGAGCGCGAGCACATGATCGTCTCCGGCCGCTTCCGCTGCGGCGGGATTCACGTCGGAGATCACGGGACCGTGGCGTGTGCTCCGGATCTGCAGCAGCACGTCTTCGGCGAAACGGACGCGGATGACCTCGTTTCGCACCGAGAACGGCCGAACGCCCTCGGGCGTGTCGTATACGGAGTCGTCGGTCTTGGAGAGACGCTCGACGAACAGGTCGCTCGCGTCGCCGTGGGTGGTCGTCAGCCCCCAGGCCACCTTGCCGTTGTGCCCGAGCACCAGGAAGGGCAGGCCGGGCACCGTCGCGCCCGCCAGCACGCGGTCCGGCGTCTCCACGTGCGCGAGGTACCAGACCGCGGGCGCGCCGATGCCGAGGTGCGGGTCGTTGGCGAGAATGGGACCGCCCGTGCTGGTGCGCGCACCCGATAGCGCCCAGACGTTCGAGCCGCCCTCGGCCCGCCATCCCGGTCCGGCTTCCCGCCAGAGGCCGGCCGTATCGGTTTCGTCCCCTCCAGTTTCGACCCCTCTGGCGCCGGCCGGCCGGCCCGCCGACCCGCTCGCCAGGGTCGAAGGTCCCTCCGCCTCGGGAAACAGGTTCTCGATGAGATCCTCCGGCACGTGACGGCGCAGGCCGGCGCGCAGCAGTTCGGTGTTCCAGTTCCCGGTCAGGCGCAGGGCCATCAGCCGGATCCACACGAGGCTGTCGGTCACGCTCCAGGGCTCGGGCTCGAACCAGAGGGCATAGAACTCGGGCGGGAGCGCCCCGTGATCGGTCCGCATCCAGGCGTTTACCCCGGCGGCATAGGCTTCCAGGTGGGTCCTGACCGATGCCGGCAGCGCGGCGGCATCGGCGGCGGCCAGCCGATAGACGCCGAACGTGCGCATCATGCTGTCCATCGGCACCAGATCGGCGCCGAGGATCTCCGCCATCCGCCCGGCGCCGACCCGGCGCGTCAGCTCCATCTGCGCGAACCGGTCCTGCGCGTGGACGAAGCCCAGGGCGAACGCGGCGTCGCGTTCGCTCCCGGCCTGGATGAAAGGGATCCCGTGCGCGTCGCGCGCCACGGTGACGGGTGCGTCGAGACCAGATAGCGCGATGTCGCCGTCGAGGTCGGGCAGGGATGTCCCCAGCCAGAACCATCCCGCCGCTCCGGCCAGGACGAGCACCGCGGCCACGCCGGCGAGACCGAAGACGATCCGGCGAAGCACGCGGTGCATGAGAGGCGTCGTTCCTGGTTCAGCCCGCGAGTTCGCGCAGGATCTTTTCGCGGTCCTGGTCGACGTCGGGTGCGGTCGGTCGACTGGTCGGGTCGTCGTAGCCGGAGATCTTCACCGGGTTGCCGGCGACACGCAGGCTGCCCGCCTTCGGGTCGGTCACGTCGATCACCATGTTGCGCGGCTCGACCTGCGGATGCTGCATCACCTGGCTGACGTCGTTGATCCGGCTCGCCGGCACGCCCGCGGCGTCGAGCAGTTCGAGCCATGCCGCGGTCGGGCGCGTCGTCAGTACGCCCTGGATCTCGGCCTCCAGCGCGTCGTGGTGCTCGTTGCGCAGCCGGTTCGTCGCGAACAGCGGATTCGTGGCGAGGTCTGGCCGCTCGATGATCTCGCAGAAGCGGCGGTACATCGTGTCGTTGCCGCCGGCGACGATCATGTGGCCGTCCTGGGTCTTGAAGACCTGGAAGGGCGTGATCGACGGGTGGCGGCCGCCGAGCGGGCCCGGGATCTCCCCGGTCGCCGAGTAGCGGACGATGGCGTTCTCCATCAGCGCCATCTGCACGTCGAACATGCCGATGTCGACCTTGCGGCCCTCGCCGGTGGTTGCGCGGTCGTAGAGCGCCGCATTGATGCCGATCGTCGTGTAGAGGCCGGCGGCGACGTCGCCGATCGACATGCCGACGCGCGTCGGCTCGCCGCCCGGTTGGCCGGTGATGCTCATGATGCCGCCCATCGCCTGCACGACCATGTCGTAGGCCGGACGCTTCGAATGCGGACCTGTGTGGCCGAAGCCGGAGCAGGCGGCATAGATCAGCTTCGGATACTTGGCGTGCAGCGTGTCCCAGCCGTAGCCGAGCTTCTCCATGGTGCCCGGCCGGAAATTCTCGACGACGACGTCGGCCTTGGCGAGCAGCTTCTCGAACACCGCCCGATCCTCGTCCTTCTTCAGGTCGAGGGCGATGCTCTCCTTGCCGCGGTTGACGGAGATGAAGTAGGCCGACTTGCCGCCGACGAACGGCCCGTATTCGCGGGCATCGTCGCCGGTGCCGGGCGTCTCCACCTTGATGACGCGGGCGCCCAGATCCGCGAGGATCATGGTGGAGAAGGGCCCCGCCAGCACGCGGGTGAGGTCGACGACGGTCACGCCGCTGAGCGGTCCGGAAGCGGTCATGCTGGTCCTTTCGGTTGTCGGCGCTAGGATCGACGCGGCGAGCGGCCGACCTGAGCGAAACTCCACACGAACGCGGCCGGAGGGTAGTGGGACATGTCCATGAGGTCACGCAGTTTCCGCACGCTCGGCCCGGCCGGGTTCCACCGCATCGCGTACACCGAATGGGGGGATCCTGGAAACCCGCGGGTGCTCGTCTGCGTGCACGGGCTGTCGCGCAACGGCCGCGACTTCGACGAGATCGCCGCGGCGTTGAGCGACGTCTACCGGGTCGTCTGCCCGGACATCGTGGGACGCGGCGAGAGCGACTACCTGACGGTCAAGGAGTTCTACGACTACAAGCTCTACTGCAGCGACATGGCGACGATGGTCGCCGCCACGGGCGCGGCCGAGGTCGACTGGATCGGCACCTCCATGGGCGGCATCATCGGCATGATGCTGGCCAGTCTGCCGAACGCGCCGATCCGGCGTATGGTGCTGAACGACATCGGGCCCGTGGTTGCGGTCGAGGGGCTGCAGCGGATCGCGGGCTATGTCGGGCGCGACGCGCGCTTTCCGGACTTCGACACGGCCTTTGCCACCATCCGTGCCGTAGCCAAGGGTTTCGGCCCGATGACGGAAACGCAATGGCGCCGCTTCGTCGAGGTGCAGCTGCGCCGGGAGGCCGACGGCACCTATCGCCTGAACTACGACCCTGGCATTGCCTGGTCGCTCGCCGACGCGCCGAAGGCAGACATCGCGATGTGGGAACTGTGGGATGCCATCCGCGCGCCGGTGCTGGTCCTGCGCGGCGGCGTATCCGACCTCCTGCGCGCCGATACGGTCGCCGAGATGCAGCGCCGTGGACCGCGCTGCGAGGCGATCGAGATCGAGGGCATCGGCCACACGCCGGCTCTGGTCGATGCGCCGCAGATCGAGGCTGTGCGGCGCTTCCTGACGGCGTGACGGCGCAGGCTCGACGGGGCTTCAGCCGCCCGCCTTCCAGATCTCTTCCAGCCGGGCCGCCCGGCCGCAGCCCCACTTGTAGTAGTTGTACCGGAGCGGATTCTTGTTGTGATAGTCCTGATGATAGTCCTCGGCCGGGTAGAAGGGGGCCGCGGGCTGGATCGGTGTGACGACCTCGCGGCCGAACTTCTCTGCGATCTTCTGCTTCGAGGTCTCCGCCATGCGCCGCTCCGCGTCGCCTGCGACGAAGATCGCGCTGCGATAGGGGCTGCCCCGATCACAGAACTGGCCGCCTGCGTCGAACATGTCGACGTTCCGCCAGAAGGTGCCGAGCAGTTCCTCATAGCCGACGACGCTGGGGTCGTATCGAACCTCCAGCGCCTCGGTATGGCCCGTGCCGCCCGACGACACCTGCTCGTAGGTCGGGTTCGGCACCGTGCCGCCGGTATAGCCCGAGGTCGTCTCGACCACGCCCTCGACCTTGTCGAACGCCTCCTCGACGCACCAGAAGCAGCCGGCGGCGAAGATCGCGGTCTGGGTCTGCGGCTTCGTCTCGCCGGACTTGGGCGCTTGCGCCACCGCGGCTGTGGCGGTGATCAGCACCACCGCCAGGGTCGCTATGGTCCGCAAGCGCGGCGCCCACCGGTTCGGGCTCGGATGCTTTTTCATATGATCCTCACTGGCGGGCGGCGCCCAGGATGGTGCCGTCCGCCGTCTGAACGATGGCGACCAGCTGCTCGCCTTCAGGGTCCGCGACGCTTACCGTGACGGGCTCGCCCACCCACGCTGCCGCCGGGACGATGGCGCGCACCAGATTGGCCTGTTCGATCGTGCGGCCGGCATTCTCGCCACGCCGCACCTCGGTCCGGCGCCTGGCGTCGTAGCCGAACAGCCAGACCGTTCCGGCACCGCTCCCTGCACCGACCGTGACATCGGCCTTACCGTCGGTGCGCCGTATGGCAATCGGAACGGAATCCAAGCTCTTCTCGGCTTTGGCGATGGCGGACCGCACGCCGGCGCGGTCGGACCCGATGACGTCCGCGCGGCCGTCGACCACCATCTGCGGCGTGTAGATGTTTCTGCGGCCGAGTTGGGCGGCATAGGTCCGCTGGCGCTGCGTGGCGGCGGGCGAGGAGAATGGGTCTTTCCACCCCAGCCGATCCCAATAGTCGACGTGGAAGGCAAGCGCGATCACGTCGTCGCGCTCCTCCGTCAGGTCGAGCAGGAACGCCTCGGCCGGCGGGCACGACGAGCAACCCTGCGAGGTAAACAGTTCGACGACCACCGGCCGGTCCGCTGCTCTGGCTCCGCCCGGGAGCGCCGAAGCGGCGATCGCCGCGACGGCGGCAGCCGTGAGGAGCAACGCGCGTGCAGGGGACATCCGCCTCTCCGCCGTTCGATCTCGTTCAGCGAGGAGTTGGCGCCGCGCCGACGCCCTGCCAAGCGGGATCGACGCCGGCTCTCTTCATAAGGCCGTGAGCGGCGGCGGCAACCCTGCCGCTCAGCGCACGCCCTTCACCATCATCCGCGACAGGATCTGCAGCATGATCTCGTTGGCGCCGCCGCCGATCGCGGTGAGGCGCGCGTCGCGGAAGACCCGGCTGACTCGGTTCTCGGTCATGTAGCCCTGGCCACCCCAGAACTGCAGGCATTCCGACGGCACCGTCATCCCGAGTTGGCCCGCCTTCAGCTTCGCCATGGTCGCGAGGCGCGTCACGTCCTCGCCGGCGACGTAGCGCTCGACGGCCCGGTAGACCAGCGAGCGCAGGCACTCCACCTCGGTCTGGAGCTCGGCCAGCTTGAACTGCACGAATTGGTTGTCGAGGATCGACCGGCCGAACGCCTTGCGTGTGTTCGTGTAGTCCAGCGTCTCCTCGATGATCTCCTCGAGCTGCTTGATCATCTTGACCGCGCCCAGCAGCCGCTCCTCCTGGAACTGCTCCATCTGGTAGAGGAAGCCGCGGTTCTCCTCGCCGATGCGGTTCGACTGCGGCACGCGCACCTCGTCGAAGAAGAGCTGCGCCGTGTCCGAGCAACGCATGCCCAGCTTGTCGAGCTTGCGCGCCACCGTGACGCCCTTGCTCTTCATCGGTACGACGATCAGCGACTTGTTCTTGTGCGGACCGCCCTCGTCGGAGGTGTTCGCCAGCATGCACATCCAGTCGGCCTGGGTGCCGTTGGTGATCCACATCTTCGAGCCGGTGATGACGTAGTCGTCGCCGTCCTTGCGCGCGAAGGTCTTCAGCTGCGCCACGTCCGACCCGGCGCTCTCCTCCGACACGCCGATGCAGCCGACGAGGTCGCCGGCGATGGTCGGCGCCAGCCAGTCCCGGCGCAGGGCGTCGCTGCCGTACTTGGCGAGGGCAGGGGTACACATGTCGGTCTGCACGCCGAGCGCCATGCCGACGCCGCCGGCCCGGATGTGCCCGAGCTCCTCGGTGAAGGCGATGTTGTAGGTGTAGTCCAGGCCGAGGCCGCCATACGCCGTCGGCTTCGTGATGCCGAGCAGGCCGGCGTCGCCGAACGCCTTGAAGACCTGGTGCGCCGGGAAGATGCCCTCCTCCTCCCACCGGTCGACGAAGGGGTTGACGTGCGTGTCGATGACCCGCCGCGCGGTGCGGCGCAGTTCCTCGTGTTCGTGGGTGAAGAGCATCTCGTTCCGTCCCTAAAATGCGGGCCGCCGGCGATGGATGCGGCGGCCCTGCGCCCGTTGCGGCGACCTTTGCGCGCCTCGGCGGAAGACGCAATGGCCGATGGGGACCGGCGCCGGGTGTGCCTGTATTCGCCGCGAATTTTGCACGACACTGCTCCGAGTGAGGGCGCTCACATTGTGGTGCCGCCGAGGGTGCCACGGTTGCCTTGATGCAGCTCGGCGTCGGGGGAGGCACGAATGCGGCCGCTGATCATGCTCGGGCAGATCGTCACCGCCGCCGTCGCGATCATCGTCGCGGTCTGGTGGATCGCAACGCTCTGCATGCGCCTCGTGCTCAGGCGGCTGGAGCGCCTCTGGCCGCTGCACGGCGGTCCGCGCAACGCCTGCGTCGCCCTGCTCGGCGTCGTGTCGCTGCTGGTCGCGGCCGGCACCCTCGTCGCCACGTGGCTCCTGTACCTCGCGCTGCGTCCCGATCCGGAGAACTGGTCGCCGACGACGGCGGCGATATGGGAGTGGTCGCTGATCGTGCCCCTGGTGTTCGGCACGATCGCGGCGATCGTCGGCACCTTCTCGCAGACGTCGGCCGCCTGGGGCGCCCTGCTGCGCCAGCGCCACCTGCTCGATCTGTCCGGCCCGGCCGAGCCGGCGACGCCGCCCGGCGAGGTCGGCGGCCGCAGCATCGTCATCTGCTGCGACGGCACCGGCAACCGTCCGGACCAGGAGGAGGAGGGCAGCCCGGCCACCACCAATGTCTGGAAGCTCTACTACACCCTGGTCTGCGACGAGACGCAGGTGACTTGGTACCAGGCGGGCGTCGGGTCCGACACCTCCTCGACGGCGCGGCAGGCCCGGCGCACCCACAAGGTGCTCGAGGCGGTCGGCACCGATACCGGCGCCAAGGTCGCCGCCTTCGGCAGCCGGCTGCTGAAGCTGTTCGAGGGAGCGTTCGGCGCCGGGGTCAGCGAGGGCATCATCCGCGGCTACACCGAGATCGTGCGCCAGTACCGGCCGGGCGACCGCATCTATCTCGTCGGATTCTCGCGCGGCGCCTTCACCGCCCGCTGCATCGCCGGCGTCATCTCGCGCTGCGGCCTGCTGCGTGCCGAGAACATCCGGTACGCCCCCGAGGTGGTGCAGCTCTACCGCATCCGGGACAAGCCCGGCGACGCCCTGGCGCTTCGGCACGACATGATGCACCGGGACGTCCGCGTCGAATTCCTCGGCGTCTTCGACACGGTCGCCTCTCTCGGCGTGCCGCTCTGGGGCTGGTGGTTCCGCGTCTTCCCGATCTGGCGCAACATTCCGTTTGCGACGGATCCGGCCGCCGTCTGCCGCTTCGTCTACCATGCCCTCGCCATGGACGAGCGCCGCTCGCAGTTCTTCCCGACGCTCTTCGACCCGCCCCTGGCACCCGCCGACACCGTCGTGCAGCAGGTCTGGTTCCGCGGCGCGCACGGTGACATCGGCGGCGGCTACGCCACCACCGGCCTTTCGGACATTCCGCTCGGCTGGATGATGGACGCGATGGAGCGGCATGGGCTGGTGTTCCGGCAGGACGCCCGGCAGAACATGCGCCCCGATCCGCTCGCCCGCATTCACGACGAACTGACCCGCAACCCCAGCTGGAAGCTGTTCGGCAGCTGGCCGCGCTGGCATCCGCTGCCGGGAGACAGCACCGGACCGCACGGATCCTACCTGCACGACGCGGTCGTGGCCCGCGCCGAGATCATGCACCAGCGTCTCGGGCGGCCCGACATCCTGCGGCTTGCGCCGGGCGAGAGCCGCGACTTCGTCACCCAGGCGCATCGCGAATGGGACCGTACCGGCTTCGCGATCGAAGCCGGCGCGGCATACCGGCTGACCTATGTCGGCGGTCTGTGGCGCGATGCCGAGAACGACGCGTGCGGACCCGACGGTCAGCGGGCGGTCGGCGGTGACATCCGCCGCTTCGCCGGCCGCGGCCTTCGGCTCAGGACGGAGCCCTGGATGCGGCTGGTGGCGACCGTGGCGCATCCGCGGCGATGGGCTCTGCTGGAACGCGAATGGCGTCTGCTCGTGAAGTTCCTCTTCGTGAGCGATCCGGAGGAACTGACGGGGCAACTGGCGCCGATCGGCCGCGACCTCCACGCGCCGGGCGACGCCGTGATCCTGCGCAACGAGGCGCATGGCGGCCTGCTCTATCTCTTCGCCAACGACTGGTGGCAGACGGCCAGCAACAACAGCGGCGGCATCCGGCTGCGCATCGAGCGCCTTCGCGAGACGGATCCCGCGACGCCGGCATGGCTGCTGCAGTTCCGGCCCGGCGACTCCCAGGCGGCGGTCTGGACGGCGCCCGCCGCCGCCGGCGGCGGGGCGACCGCACCCTGACGCCTTGTTCGTCGCGCCGGGCGCGCCAAGTGTGAGGGCAACCCAGGATCCGGGAGCCCCATGCCTGTCTCGCACGACATCCGCGCCTCGACCGCCCATGCCGGCCTCGGCGGCGACTTCTTCGATCCGGTCGACGCCGCCCGCTTTCCGCGCCACGACCTGCGCTTCCGTAACGACCGCTGGGCCCAGCGCGTCGGGCTGGAAGGGCTGAGGGACGGCGAGTGGATCGACCATTTCGGCCGTTTCACGCCCATTCCCGGCAGCTTCGAACGGCCCCTGGCACTGCGCTATCACGGCCATCAGTTCCGCACCTACAATCCCGACCTGGGCGACGGCCGCGGCTTCCTGTTCGCGCAGCTGCACGACCGGTCCGACGGCCGCCTGCTCGATCTCGGCACCAAGGGCAGCGGGCGAACCCCCTGGTCGCGCGGCGGCGACGGACGCCTCACGCTGAAGGGCGGCGTGCGTGAGGTGCTGGCGACCGAGATGCTGGAGGCGCTCGGCGTCGAGACGTCGAAGTCGTTCAGTCTGATCGAGACCGGCGAGGACCTCGTCCGCGGCGACGAGCCGTCGCCGACGCGATCGTCGGTGCTGGTGCGCCTCAGCCATTCGCACATCCGCATCGGTACGTTCCAGCGGCTGCTCTTCCTGGACGAGGCCGACAATATCGGCCGGCTTCTCGACCACTGCATCCGCACCTACATGCCCGATGCATGGCGCGAGGAGCGGCCGGCGCGCGCGGCGGCCTTCCTGGAAGAGGTGGTGCAACGCGTCGCGCGGATGGGGGCGCAGTGGATGGTCGCCGGCTTCGTGCACGGCGTGCTCAACAGCGACAACATCAACATCACCGGCGAGAGCTTCGACTACGGTCCCTGGCGCTTCCTGCCGCTGCTCGATCCCGCTTTCACCGCCGCCTATTTCGACCAGACCGGCCTCTACGCCTATGGGCGCCAGCCGGAGACGCTCGCCTGGAACCTGACGCGGCTCGCCGAATGCCTCGTGCCGGTGGCGGACACGCCGGCGCTCCAGGCGGTGCTCGACGGCTTCGAGCCCGCCTTCCATCGCATGTTCACCGAGGAGGCCCTTCGGCGGCTCGGCCTCGTCTCCGCCGGCTCCGAGGCGGATGCCGAACTGGTGCGCGCGCTGTGGAGCTTTCTCCGGCAGAGCGGGGCACCTTTCGAGCAGACGCTGTTCGACTGGTACGGCGGCGGCCTCGCCGCACCCCGCGCGGCGTCAGGCCCGTCGGCCCCGCTTTATGCGACGGCGGACTTCCAACCGGTGCGCGCGGCCCTCGATCGTTTCGATCCCGCTCCCGATGCCCGCACCGATCACGCCTATTTCACGGGGGGCCAGCCCTGCACGATGCTGATCGAGGAGGTGGAGGCGATCTGGGATCCCATCGCCCGCGACGACGACTGGACGATGTTCTACGACAAAGTGGCGGCGATCCGTGCGATGGGTGAGGCCTACGGCCGCGCAACGCCGTAGGCGCGGCAGGCTCGGTCGCTCACACCACCGGTCCGCCGACCCCCATCAGCCGGAGCAGGATCGCGGCCATCCAGGTGGCGACGGCGGCGCCGGCGGTCCAGCGCGCGAAGCAGTGGCAGGCCTCGCGCAGGGCGTCGACGACGACGCGGCCGGCGAAGCGCTCGTCCGGACGCTTCGCGCGATCCAGCAATGACCACGTCTCCGTGTGGCGGTAGTCGCGTGCCTGGATGCGTTGCGCCTTCAGCATCAGCGCGGCGAACAGCAGCAGTTGCAGGACGCCACCGCTCTTCAGCGCCATGACCGGGTCGAAGGAGAGGCTGAGCATCAGGGTGAGGATCGCGAAGCCGGCATAGGCGACGCCGCGCCCGACGCTCAGAAAGGCGGCATCCCTGACGTCGTTCATACCCGATCCCGCGTTGCTCTCGTTCGATGCAGACACCCGCCACCTCCCTGCAAATGCGCTGCCACCCGGCCGCGGACCGTCATCGGCACCTCAGAACAGCAACGCACCTGCCTGTCGCAGGGCGGGGAAGCTGATGACCCCGAGGCTGACCAGCCACACCGCCGCCGAAGCCGCATCCGTCTGCCGCCGACCAGTGACGCGTTCGAAGAGCGCCGCCGGAACGCCGGCCAGCACCAGCGCCGCCGTCGCGGCCAGGAGGGACGCGAAGAAGGCGACGGTCGCCGGCCCGAGGAACAGCAGGGCCGGTGCCAGATGCAGCAGGATCAGCCGGGCGGTGAACACCAGGAACGGCGAGAATATCCCATTCAGGATGGCGAGCCCGAGGATGACGGGCAGGAAGGGCGTGCCGCTCATCGACGCCTCAGCCCTCCAGGGTGGGGGCGAGCCCCGCCCCGGTCATGGCGAGGAAAAAGGCGAAGCGGAGGATCAGCAGCCACACGATGCCGAACAGCAGGATCACCTGCGCCGGCACCGTCGCCGGGCTGACGAACCTGACCGCCGCGGCCACCGGGTCCGTGATGCGTACGAAGAATCGGTAGATGTAGTTGCCGGTGTCCGGCGCCATGAAGAAGGCGAGCACGTAGCGCGCGAGCAGCGAATACATCAGCGCCGCCATCGCATAGTTCGGCAGCGCGTACAGCCAGAAGGATGTTCCCAAGGACAGGTATTCCGATCGTCGGGCAGGGGCGCCGGTGCGATGGCAGGCGGCGCGGACGGCAGAGGAGGGCGGGAGGCGTCCCCGCCCTCCTCCGAAGCTCAGGTCGTCTTCTCGACCATCACGGTCGGGCCCCGCGGCCGCCGGATCTCGTCGATGAAGTCCTGCATCTCCCGCGATGGCGCCGGGGTCATCAGCGAGACGATGATCATCGCGGCGACGCCGAATGGCAGGCCGATGATCGCGGCGGAGATGTTCTGGATCCCACCGGTGACGCCCGGAATGCCCCAGAGCGGCATGCCGCCATACTTCGTCATGACCAGGTAGAAGAGCGTGATGCCGAAGCCGACGATCATGCCGGAAACCGCGCCGGCCGTGGTGCAGCGCTTCCACCAGATGCCGAGGACGATCACCGGGAAGTTGCCTGCCGCCGCCAGCGAGAACGCCCAGGCCACCATCGACAGGATGTCGGCCGGCTTCGTCGCCGCCACCCAGGCGGCACAGACCGCCACGACGACCAGCAGCGTACGCGCCACCACCAGGCGCCGCTTCGTCGCGGCATTCGGGTCGATCATCTTGTAGTAGATGTCGTGGCTGAGCGCGTTGGCGATGGCGAGCAGCAGGCCATCCGCCGTCGACAGCGCCGCCGCCAACCCGCCGGCCGCGACGAGGCCCGCAATGACGTAGGGCAGGCCCGCGATCTCCGGCATCGCGATGACGATGACGTCGTTGTTAATCGCGAGGTCGGCGTGGGCCAGGATGTTGTCGGCGCTGCCGGTGGCGACGCACGCGGCCCGAATCGCCTCCAGCGCTGTCGCATTGACGCCGCAGACCTTGACCAGGCCGAGATTGCCGTAGGTATAGATCCACTGCGGCAGGGCGTCCATGGAGACCCCGATGACGTTCTGATAGACCTCCAGCTTCGCGAAGGCGGCATAGGCTGGCGCCGTGAAGTAGAGGATGAAGATGAAGAGCAGCGACCACGCCACCGACTTCCGTGCGTCGCGGACGGACGGCGTCGTGAAGTAGCGCATCAACACGTGCGGCAGCGATGCGGTGCCCAGCATCAGGCAGAAGATCAGGGCGAAGAAGTTGAACGGATCGAGGTTGGTGAACGGCGCGAAATGAGCCTTAAGCGTGCCTGCCGTGGCGAGCCCGTTCGTCAGCATCTGCTGTTCGAGGGCGGTGATGTCTTGCAGAGCCTGTCCATAGGTGAACTGCGGGATCGGCAGGCCGTATTTCTGCGTCGACAGCAGCACGACCGGGACGAGGTACGCCACGATCAGCACGATGTACTGCGCCACCTGGGTCCAGGTCACCGCGCGCATGCCGCCCAGCATCGAGCAGAGCAGGATCCCGGCGAGGCCGACATAGACCGCAACCTCGAAGCTGATGCCGAGGAAGCGCGAGGCGATGATGCCCGTCGCATAGACCTGCGCCACCACATAGGTGAACGAGCAGCACAGCAGCACGATGATGCCCAGGAAACGCGCCATATTGCCGCCGAAGCGCGCCGCCAGGAAGTCCGGCACGGTGTAGGCGCCGAACTTGCGCAGGTACGGCGCGACCAGGACCGCGACAAGGACGTACCCGCCGGTCCAGCCGAGGACATAGGCGAGGCCGTCATATCCCAGGGCGTAGAGCGTGCCCGCCATGCCGACGAAGGACGCGCCCGACATCCAGTCGGCGCCGGTCGCCATGCCGTTGTAGACCGCCGGGACGCGCCGGCCGGCGACATAATATTCCGACACCTGCATGGTTCGGGACAGGATGCCGATGCCGGCATAGACGGCCAGCGTGAAGAAGACGAAAAGATAGCCGATGATCCTGTTCGGCACGCCGACCTGTTCCAGGATCGCCAGCAGGATGACGAACCCGAGGAAGCCGCCGGTGTAGATGCCGTAGATCCGGCCGAGATTGCTGGTGAAGTCACCAGCACCCGATCGCGCTGCCATGGTGACCTCCTTACTCGGTCTCGGCGACGCCGAATTCGCGGTCGATCGCGTCCTGGCGGCTGGCGAACCAGAAGATCAGGACGACGAAGATGATGAGCGACCCTTGCGCGGCCATGTAGAAGCCGAGCGGGAAGCCCATGATCACGATCTCGTTCAGCGTGGACACGAAGGCATGCACGACGAACGAGGCGAGCGCCCAGATGACCAGGCAGGTGATCATCAACCGTTTGGTCTTCGCCCAGTAGAGTTGGTCATTGGTCAATGCCAGATCCCCCCAGCTTTCGACCTGACGGCCGTAGAAGCAGACGGCCCCGGTCCGGTTGCCCGGCAAACCACCTAGACGAGCCGGGATATTCGATTCTTAATCCACAAAGGGCGCGTTAGACTAGACTTCTTTACGGTGATATCGCGACTTTGTGGCGAGATCTTCGCATCTGCACAATTTGCACTGTGCACTTGCGTCATTGAAGTCGCCGCGGCGCGTGTGAAGAACAAGGAGCTGTTCTTGGATCGGCATCGATGGCTGGGTTGATGGAATTGCTCGCTTCTTTCCGCCGCGCGGCGCCGATCGGCGATCCGGCCGCCCTCTCGGCCTTCCTCGACCGGCATGCAGCGTTCATGGTGCAGAAGTGCATCTACGAGTATGCGCGTGCCCGCTCCGGCCTGCTGTCGACGAAGCTGCTGGAGGAGCCGGCGTTCAAGACGGCCGCCGAACGCGCGAAATGGCGCAACTATCCGCTCTGCCTCCAGGGGCTCGCGATCATGGCGGAGGGCGTCCTGCGGCCGCATGCGGAGGACGCCCGGGCGCTGGCCGCCGGCGTCGCCGCGGCCGTCGGCACCGTGTGTCGGGGCTACGAGACGCCGCCGGGTACCGCTTTCGATTTCTGGGACAGGGCCGAGGCCGCCATCGCCGACCGGCTGATCGACGGCGCCGGCTCCCCGCCTTGCGCCGTGAAGGACATCCCGATCGAGACGGCGGAGGCATTCTTCGCCAACCTGCCGATCCACCCGGACCTGAGGAGCTACGATTTCCGCCTCGTGACCAACAACCAGCGCGCCAACCTTCTGCGGGCCTACGAAGCATTCCTCAAGGAGGCTGACCCGCCGCGGCTGGCGCGCCGGCTCTCCGCGATCCCGCCGGCTCGGGCGTGACCCGATGGCGTCCCCCGCCGCCGCGCCGCTGATCGCCGCGGATGCGGTGGTCCTCGACGTCGAGACGACGGGCCTCGATCCGCGGAGTGCCAGGATCGTCCAGATCGGCGCGGTGAAGCTGCATCCGGAGGCGGGGGAGCCGGATATCTTCGTCACCTTCGTGAAGCCGGACGTCGTCATCCCGGCGTCCGCGACCGCGATCCACCATATCGCTGCGGCCGACGTCGCGGACGCACCCCCTATCGCCGAGGCGCTCCGAGACCTGCTGCGCTATCTCGGCGAGAGGCCGCTGATCGGGCATGCGGTCGCATTCGACATCGCCGTTCTCGCGGCCGAAGCGAAACGTGCCGGTGTACTCTGGCGCCGCCCGCGCTCGCTCGATACGCGGCATCTCGCCGAACTCGTGGCGCCGACCCTCCCGTCCTTCACGATCGAAACCTTGTGCAGCTGGTTGGGCCTCGCGGTCGACATGCGGCACTCGGCGATCGGCGACGCGCGCATGACCGCCGCGATCTTCGGCCGACTGCTCCCGTTGCTCCGCGAGCGCGGTATCCGCACCTGGGCCGAAGCGGAAGCGGCGTGCCGCGTCGTGCGCGAGGCCGGCGGCCCCCTCGGCGGCGGCGCCGCGGTGTTGCCCGACGACGAGGGGACCGGCGACCGCGGCTCTGAAGGGGGCCGCTCGGGAGACGGATCATCGGGCAACGGCTCGGCCGCGAACCTGGCACCGCTCGCGCGGATCGATTCCTTCCCCTATCGCCACCGCGTCGCCGACATCATGTCGACGCCGCCGCAGTTCCTTGCCGAAGACGCGTCGCTGCGCGACGCCGCGACGATGATGGACGCGCGCGGCATCAGCTCGGTCTTCCTGCGGCATGCCGGCGACACAGGGATCCTGACCGAACGCGACGTCATTCGGGCGCTGGCGTCGGACGGTGCAGACGCCCTGGGCATGCCGGCGGCGGCAGCGGCGTCCTTTCCGCTGTGCGCCGTACCGGCGGCAGCGTTCATCTATCGTGCGATGGGACGGATGGACCGGCTCGGAGTGCGTCATCTGGGCGTCGTCGACGAGGCCGGCGTGCTCGTCGGGGCGCTGTCGGCGCGTGACCTGCTGCGGCTGAGGACATCGGCCGCCCTGCGGCTGGGCGATGCCGTCGATGCCGCATCGGACATGCCCGCCCTGGCCCGCGCGTGGGGCCAGCTGCCGGCCATGGCGGAGGCGCTGCTCGCCGAGGGCGTGCCGGCGGCGGGCATCGCCGCCGTGATCAGCCGGGAACTCGGGGCCGCCACGCGGCGCGCCGCGCAACTGGCGGAGGCGGCGCTCGCCGCCGAGGGGCGAGCCGTCCCGGGACCGTACGCGCTGCTCGTCCTCGGGTCGGCGGGGCGAGGCGAAAGCCTTCTATCGCACGACCAGGACAATGCGATCATCTTCGCCGACGGCGATCCGGAGGGTTCGGAAGACGGCTACTTCGCCGATCTCGGCCGGTGTCTGGCCGAAATCCTGGACCAGATCGGGATCGTCTACTGCCGCGGTGGGGTGATGGCGCGCGAGCCAGACTGGCGGGGCAGCGTCGCGACATGGCAGGAGCGTATCGCGGGCTGGCTCCGGCGTTCGAGCCCGGAGGATCTTCTGTCGGTCGACATCTTCTACGACGCCCGCACGGTTCACGGCGACCCGGATCTGGCCGGGCGGGTGATGGCGGGGGCATTCTCCGAGGCGTCGCGGACGCCGCAATTCCTCAAGCTGCTCGCCGACGCGTCGCCCGAGCCGCCCTCCGCATTCGGCTTGTTCGGCGGGCTTCGGACCGAGGGCGGGCGCATCGACCTGAAGCGCGCCGCGATGCTGCCGGTCGTCAGCGCCGCTCGGGTCCTGGCGCTTCGTCACGGGCGCGGCACGCGCGGCACCGTCGACCGGCTCCGCGAGGTCGCGGCACTCGGGCGCGGCGGGGCGGCCGATCTCGTCGTCGCGGCGGAGGGTTACGAGGCGGTGCTGGAGGCGGTCCTGCGCCAGCAGGTGCGCGACGTGGAGGCCGGCGTTCCGCCGACCGGGAAGGTAGACCCGAGCGGCCTGCCGCGCGACCTGCTCGACCGCGTGAAGGACGCATTGCGCATCGCCGGCCGCCTGCACGACACGACGCGGGAGCTGCTGTTCTGATGCATGCCGACGGTCCGTATGGAATATTGTCCTGCGCCGCCCGATATGCCTTCCGCCGGCAACGTCCGGCAGCCGCTGCTGGACATCGTCGCAAACGAGGCACCGCTCCGTGATGCCGTGGCGTCTGCCAACGAAAGGGAATGGAACCCCATGATTGGTAACCCCCCCAACGACCGCTCCGTCCGCTGCACCCCCATAAAACACCATAAAAACCTATCCGCCTTATCTCCAGGCCGAAGCGGGGCGGCGGCCGCTTTATCGGGGCGGGCGCCGCTCCTATAGTTTCCCGAAACGACCTAGGGAAACGCCCCGTGCTCACCGCGGCCGACAACGAGATCCTGACCCGGACCGGGCGGGAGACTCCGATGGGACAGTATTTCCGGCGCTTCTGGCAGCCGGTGGCGCTCAGCGAGGAACTGCCGCAGGCGGACGGTCCGCCGATCCGGGTCCGGGTGATGGGGGAGGATCTGGTCGCCTTCCGCGACAGCAGCGGTCGCGTCGGCCTCGTCGATCGCCGCTGCCCGCACCGGGGCGCCGACCTGTATTACGGCCGCAACGAGGACTGCGGCCTGCGCTGCGTCTATCACGGCTGGAAGTTCGACGCGGAGGGCAGGGCGGTCGACCTGCCGAACGTGCCGCCCGGATCGTCCTACAAGGACAGGATCCGGATCACGGCCTATCCGACGCGCGAGTTCGGCGAGATCGTCTGGGCCTGGATGGGCCCGGCGGAGAGATGGCCGGAGCGGGTGCCGGAACTCTCGCAGCTCGAGTTCGCGACGCTCCCGGCCGAGAACCGGTTCGTCACGAAGAAGCTGCAGGAGTGCAACTGGGCGCAGTCGATGGAGGGGGCGCTCGACACGTCGCACTTCTCGTTCCTGCACATGCCGGCGCCCAGCGTGCCGTCGAACGAGAGCCCGGACGTGCCGGCCGACGAGAAGCGGCTGAAGTGGATCCGCGACGATCCGATGCCACGCTTCTCGATCCTGCCGCACGACGTCGGCTTCGTGATCGGCGGGGCGCGCCGGGCGGACGGCAGGGACATCTACTGGCGCACGACCCAGTTCATGCTGCCGGCGCACGCGACGACGCCCTCGACCCTGCCGGGCGAGAACTATTTCGGCTACACCTTCGTGCCGATCGACGACCTGTCGTGCTGGATCTACACCTACGTCTGGAACCCGGAGCGGCCGATCACCGACGCCGAACGGGCCAAGTTCCGGGGCGGCCACGGCGTCATCGGCGAGGTCGGCCCGGACTATGTGCCGCTGCGCAACCGGCGCAACGAGTACCAGATCGACCGCGCCGACCAGAAGGACCGGACCTATACCGGCGTCCGCGGCCTCGCCGAGCAGGACGCGATGATCCAGGAGAGCCAGGGCTTCATCGTCGACCGCACGGCCGAGAACCTGACCGCCACCGACGCCGCGATCGTGCGTTTCCGGCGGACGGTGATGGGCGGCGCCAAGGCGCTCGCCGAGGGCCAGGAGCCGGAGGCCCCGTGGCGCCACGATGCCTTCCGCCTGCGCTCCGGCAGCTGGATCGCCGCGGAGGGGGTCTCGTTCGAGCAGGTGATGATGGAGCGCTTCGGCGACCCGCTGGGCCGCGTCAAAGCAAAGGCCTGAAGAGGCTCAGCCGAAGGACACCCAGAGCACGAACACGGCCGCGATCACGAAGACGATGACGATGAGCATGCTGAGCGTGCTGGGCCTTGGCGGCATACGACGGTGTCTCCCTTCCACGTCAGCGGCCGGCGCGGGCATCCGCACCGGCCGCGCGATTCGTCGTCAGCTTATCACATCCCAGGAGTCCTGGATCGCCGGCAGGTCCCGGCTGCGGAGCGTCTCGTATCGCAGCTTCATCCAGGCCCTCTGGAACTCCCCGGCATCTTCGGGGGCCGTCTTGATGAACTCGGCCCAGGTCTCCTGGAGAAGCTTCCGGCGCGCCAGGTTCTCGTCCTGCTTCGCCTGCGCTTCGGGCGTCCAGCGGTCGATTTCCTTATAGTAGCGGATCGCACCTTCGTTGAACGGCAGCAGGCCTTCGGTGAACCGCTGCCGGTCGATCGACCAGCCGTAGGCGCCCGGCGCCGAATCCTTGTAGGCGTCGTAGAAGGTCACCATCGCTTTCGTCAGATTGTAGTTCTGATCGGCCGAGGTGAAGGGCATGGTCGCCAGCACGGGATAGGCGGCCGACGCCATCTGCATGCCCTCCGGCGGGATCGTCGGTCCTTCCTTCGCGATGGCGGGGAAGAAGAACGGCAGGACGTCCAGCAGGCGCTTCCATCCCGCCTCGTCGTCGTGCGGTAACGGCAGGAAGCGCAGCCCGCGCGGACTGGCCTCGATCTTGAGGAACGGCGCGGAGTTCGTCGTGCCGTAGGCGGCATCGGCTTGGCCGTCGATCACCGCCTGCACGGAGGCGGCATAGCCGGGGACCTCGACCTTGATCACGTCGTCCCAGGTGAGTCCGGCGAATGCCAGATGCCCCCGGATCGAGTTCTGCAGCGATGCGGCGCTCTTGACCCAGGCGACACGGCGGCCCTTCAGGTCCGCCACTGTCTTGATGCCGGCGTCGCGCGCCGTGACCATGGCTGACGTCCCGTCCGAGACGCTCATGATCAGCTGGGTGATCGGCTGCGGTCCCCACTCGCGCGATCCGAACAGGTACATGCCTTCCGAGGCGTAGCTGCTCTCCGAGCCGGTCGCCGAGTAACCGGCGCGGTCCTCGCGCAGCGGGACGAGGCGCGACACGTCGTTCTTGCCCGGCAGGACCCTGAGGTTGATGCCGAGGTTGTTCTTCAGTGCCGACCCGATACCGACGGCCTGACTGTAACCGGTCGAGCCGATGTCGTATGCGGTCCAGACCAGGGTCTGCGGCAGCTCGATATCGGGTGCGGCAAGCGCGGGAGACAGGCAAAGGCCGGCGCCGAACAGTGCGCCGGCCAGACAGCGGGTCGAACTGTAGATCATGGAACGTCCTCCTCGGTATCTTCTTCGTTTCGAGGAGTGTCGCCGCATTGGTCCGGATTAGGCAACAGGATCGGGGTAGCGCCGGTGCCGCCGGCTATTTTTCGACGAATGCCTTCTCGATTACGTAGTGACCGGGTTGGGAGGCGCTGCCGCTGATGAAGCCGCGGGCCTCCAGCAGGGCCGATGTATCCGCCAGCATCGCGGGGCTGCCGCAGAGCATCAGCCGATCCGCCGCCGGGTCGAGCGGCGGCAGACCGAGATCGGCGTTGATCCGGCCTGTCTCGATGAGGTCGGTGATGCGCGCGCGCGGCGTGAAGGGTTCGCGGGTAACGGTTGGATAATAGGCGAGCTTGCCGCGAACGAGTTCTCCGAGCAGTTCGTGTCGCGGCAGTTCCTCGGTGATCCAGTCGCGATAGGCGAGTTCGGCAACTTGTCGGCAGCCGTGCACCAGCACGACGCGCTCGAATGTCTCGTAGACTTCGGGATCCTTGATCAGGCTCATGAACGGCGCGAGCCCGGTTCCCGTCGCGAGCAGCCAGAGGGTTCGACCCGGCAGCAGGTTACCGAGAATGATAGTGCCGGTGGGCTTCCGCCCCACCAGGAGCGTGTCGCCGGGCTGGATGTGCTGGAGGCGCGAGGTGAGGGGGCCGTCGGGCACCTTGATGCTCAGGAATTCGAGATGATCCTCCCAGTTGGCGCTCGCCATACTGTAGGCGCGCAGCAAGGGACGGCCGTCCACCTCGATGCCGATCATCGCGAACTGCCCATTCTGAAACCGGAGCGAGGGACTGCGTGTCGCGGTGAAGCTGAAGAGCTTGTCGGTCCAATGATGGACCGAAAGGATATGCTCGCGATCGAAACTGCTCATGCGGAGATCACTTCGGTAGGAGGCAGAGTGCAGATAGGCGCAAAATGAAGTCCTACCACGACGGTTTGTGCGTCAGGTTGACATGCGGCGACAAGCCGCGGTCATCTTCACGGGTTCGGCATGGAAATTGCCCTCGCGGTCGACGCGACGCTAATGTGGCGATGGGCGGCTGTATAGGAGGTAGCGGGCAATGCACGACCTCGTTATTCGCGGAGGCACTCTCGTAGACGGTACCGGCCGTCCAGCCTTTACCGGAGACCTCGCCGTAGACGGCGACAGGATCGCAGCAGTCGGCGGAAAGGCGGGACCCGGACGACGCGAGGTCGATGCCAGCGGACTTCTGGTGTCCCCCGGCTGGGTCGACATCCATACCCACTACGATGGGCAGGCGATGTGGGATCCGGAACTCGCCCCATCCTCCTGGCACGGTGCCACGACGGTCATGTTCGGCAACTGCGGAGTGGGTTTCGCTCCGGTGCGGCCGAAGGACCGCGAGTGCCTCATCGATCTGATGGAGGGGGTGGAGGACATCCCCGGCATCGTCCTTGCCGAAGGTCTGAAGTGGAACTGGGAGACGTTCCCGGAGTATTTGGACGCGCTCGAGCAGGTGCCGCGCACGATCGATGTCGCTGCCCAGATGCCCCATCATCCGTTGCGGGTCTATGTGATGGGCGAACGCGCTGTGCGGCGCGAGTTGGCAACCTCCGACGACATCGAGGCCATGCACCTCCTTACCGAGGAAGCGATGCGCGCCGGTGCCTTCGGCTTCACGACGTCGCGGACCGAATCCCATCGCACGACCACTGGCGATCTGGTGCCGGCCCGCAATGCAGCGCCGGAGGAACTGCTGGGAATCGGCAAGGCGCTGGGTAAGGTGGGTACCGGTGCCTTCGGCATGCTCAACGATTTCGAGGATGAGGCCGCCGAGTTCACCTGGATGCGGAAGCAGGCGCACGAGAGCGGACGGCCCGTCTGGTTCCTGCTCACAGACCGGAACTCCGACCCTGGTCGCTGGCGGCGCCTGATGGGTGGAGTGCGTCAGGCCCAGGACGAGGGCGCTGCAGTCATGGCACAGGTTTGCGGCCGCGCGGTCGGCGTCATTCTCGGCCTGATGACCTCGCTCAGTCCCTTCACGCCGAAGCCGACTTTCGCCGAGATCGCCAAACTGCCCACAGCGGAGCGAATGCTCCGGCTCCGCGACCCGGCCGTGAGACGCGCGATCCTCGACGAACCGATTTCGGAAAAGCTGCTTTCCATCCTGCCCCCGCTGCAGCGGGTCCTGGCAACGGAATGGTCGCGGATCTTCCTGCTGAGCGATCCGCCCGACTACGAGCCCGAGCCGGATTGCAGCATCGCGGCACTGGCGGCGCGGGACGGGAAAGCTCCGGCCGAGTATGCCTACGACTACCTGGTCGACGGCGACGGTGATCGCCTGCTCTATTTCCCGGTCACCAATTACGCGAGCGGCGACCACGAACCGATTCGCGAGATGCTGACCGACAAGCATACGCTCCTGGGCCTCGGCGACGGCGGTGCCCATGTCGGCGTTATCTGCGATGCCAGCCTGCCCACCTTCATGCTCACCCACTGGGTTCGCGACCGCAAAAGGGGCGAGCGACTGCCGTTGGAAATGATCGTTAAGCGCCAGACCAGCGCTACGGCCGATTTTTTCGGCCTGCACGATCGTGGGCGCCTCGAAGTCGGCAAACGGGCCGACATCAACCTGATCGACTATGCCGCATTGCGACTCCACATACCGAAACTGGCCTATGATCTGCCAGCCGGAGGCAAGCGTCTGGTTCAGCGCGTAGACGGCTATGTCATGACCATCGTCGCAGGTACCCCGATCTTCGAGAGGGGTCACGCGACAGGTGCAATGCCTGGGAAGCTCGTGCGCTCGACAAGGCTCTGATGTTGCTGAACGGGTCACCGCTCGGCGAGCGGCGACCCGTTCGATGTCGCACTCGCCGAAATTCGGCTGCCCAACTTCATCAACGTTTGTGCCGCCGAAGCGGCTTTTCAGGACGCCGCCACGCCAACTAAGGCAAGTACAATCGAGCAGAAAAATAGACAAAAAAAGAGCAAGACCGAAGTCTTGCCCTTGATCCCCGAACGGTGCTTATTGCGCACCCCGCTTTGAGCGGTTTTCCTCCCTCAACTTGGGCCGCGTGGGTCGCGACCAGCGACCTTCTTGATTAATGCGGTGATATTACAGCGTCGCATCGTCGCAGTCACCTGTTTTTTGCACATTGCGACGGAAATGTGTGCGTCACCCGCCCGATGCGTTGGCACTTTGGCGACTCTGGCGTGTGCAGCTAGTTGCGGATCGTTAATCATTGCGATGCGATCCTGTGGGCATGACCACTTCCTTCAGCCGTCCCATAGCCGTGCTTTCGCTCGGGCTGATCGTCGTCTGGGCCGGCCCGGCCAGCGCACGGCCTGACGCCTGCGCGCAGGTCCTCCGTCACAGTCCGTCCCCCGATGTCGCCTACCGGGCGGGCGTCGACGTCAAGGGGCGTGCCGTGATCCCCGCCGATCTGGAGCCTCCCGCGTTCGATCTTCCGGAAGAAACCACCTTCGAGATCCTGATCCCGATGCGCCGGGCCGACGCCGGGCGGTTCGACCGCAGGGACTATTATGGCGAAGCCCTCGCAGGTCTCCTCACACTCCATGGCGATGGCCGCGTCTCGATCAACGGGCGCCCGCTCGAAAGACCGCAACAGGAGGCTTTGCGGGCGGCGTGCGATGCATCGCTCCGAACGCGGTGAGTGACTGGCGTAGGTGACTTGTCCGGACTGATTGCATCGTCTTACGATGCGCGAAATACATCCGGGAGGACGCCATGCGCTTCAGTGCCGAAGATGAGGCGTTTCGTGCCGAGGTGAGGCGTTTCATCCGCGAGAATCTGCCGGACGACGTGCGCCGGAAGGTGCTCGCTGGCATGGAGGTCTCGAAGGACGACTATATGCGCTGGCACCGCATCCTGTTCCGGAAGGGATGGGTCGCGCCGAATTGGCCGGAGGCCTGGGGTGGTCCGGCCTGGACGGTCGTCCAGCGTTATATTTTCGATGATGAGGCAGGGCTTGCGGGGGCGCCGCGCCTCTCGCCGTTCGGGATCGGCATGATCGGCCCGGTGCTGATGGCATTCGGCACCGATGCACAGAAGAACGAGCACTTGCCGAAGATCCTGTCCGGGGAGGAGGTCTGGTGCCAAGGCTATTCCGAGCCCGGGTCCGGTTCGGATCTCGCGTCGCTCAAGACTAGAGCCGATCGGGTGGGGGATCACTACGTCGTCAACGGCTCGAAGCTCTGGACCTCCCTCGCTCATCACGCCGACTGGATCTTCTGCCTGGTACGGACCAGCCAGGAGGCGAAACGGCAGGACGGAATTTCCTTCCTGATCTTCCCGGTCACGCTACCGGGCATCGAGATCCGGCCCGTGATCACGATGAACGGTCTGCGCCACGTGAACGAAGTCTTCTTCACCGACGTGAAGGTGCCGCTCGACGCACTGGTCGGGGAAGAGGGCAGGGGTTGGACCATCGCCAAGTACCTGCTTCAGCACGAACGGTTTTCCGGCGGGGCGGTCGGCGAGTTGAAGACGGCGCTGCAGCGGGTGAAGGATATCGCGGGGCGCGAGACGAACGACGGTGAGCCTCTCATGGCGGATGCCGACTTCCGCCGGAAGATCGCGAACACGGAGATCGAGTTGGAAGCCGTCGAACTGACGACGATGCGTGCGCTTGCGGCGCATACGGCCGATCAGGAGGTCGGTGCGGTGTCGTCGCTCATAAAGGTGCGGCGGACTGAGGTCCAGCAGATGATCTCGGAGCTCGGTGTTCAGGCTGCCGGATATTATGCGCTGCCGCACAATATCGGGGCGCTCAAGAACGGCTGGAATGAAGAGCCGGTGGGATCCGAGGAGTTCAATGCCCTGGTCCCAAGCTACCTTTTCCTGCGCGCAGCCTCGATCTACAGCGGCTCCAACGAGATCCAGCGGAACATCATCACGAAGGCAGAATTGGGGCTATAGCTGCGGATCGCCTCTCGGCGGCGAGCAACGCCAGGGGCGAGGCTGGCATTCGTTACGAGCGATCCCAACATCCAGCCGCGACGAAAATCCTGGAGCGGCATGTGTCTCTACCGATCAAGCGGCTGGCGGGTCTGGCCGTGATTCCGGTGGTCCTCTTCGTTGCGGTGGCGGCGACCATAGGAACCGCGCGGGCGGAACTGGTCCCTACCCCGGCCCTCCCACCGGAGACTTCTTTTCCTCGCGATATTTCAGCGGAGACGGACACCGACCTGGCCCGAATAGCTGGCCGGGCCGGCAGCGCCGACGGTAGCCTGCTGCTGCTATCAGGCCGGGTGCTGGACGCCGCCGGGCGGGAGGTGGCCGACGCGCGTGTGGAGATTTGGCATGCCGACGCGCAAGGGCGGCAACCCGGTACAGATCAAGCGTCGGATCAGAACTTTCAGGGCTACGGACGGAGCGAGACGGGAGGCGACGGCCGCTTCGGCTTCCGGACGATCCGCCCTGGCGCCGTCGCGGGCCGCGCGCCGCATATCCATGTCCGCATTTCCGCTCCAGGATTCGGTGCGACAACAACTCAGATCTTCTTCGCCGGGGAGAAGGACAACGAGCGGGACCCTGTTCTGGGCAGCGTGCGCGATCCCGCTGCGCGCGCGCGCTTGGTCGTGCCACTGCAGCAAACCGCAGATGCCGAACAGGTGGGCGTCACGTTCAGGGCCGAATTCGATATCATCCTGGGCTTCAATCGCTCGGCGCCGGCATGATTCCGGCTCGACACTGCCGCATTGTCTTCATGGCGCTGATCTGTGCCGGCTTCCCCGCCGTCTTTCTGCTGACCGGCAATCTGCTCCCCATGGTCGACGTCCATGATCGGCTCGGGCACGGCGCCACCTATGCGCTCGCGTCGATGCTCGCCGTCCTAGGCTGGGGCATGCCGGGCGGTGCCGTCCTTTGCGCCTTTCTCGTCGCGCTCGGATGTCTCATCGAGGTACTGCAGGTGGCGCTGCCCACCGGCCATCTCGCAGAGTGGGGCGATGTGGCGGCAAATATCAGCGGCGTTGCGGTCGGCTGGCTTACTGCTCTGGCCCTCACTGGACTACTCGGCAGGCGGGCCGCCTCCGGCCGCTAGCTCGGAATGTCCGGACCGGCGTTGTGCCCCCGGTGCCCCTCGTGTAGACAGCGGCGATCGTAGTTCAGCAGGGAGCGTCGGTCGGCATGGCCTGGCAGGACGACATTTACGACGCCTTCATCGAGGCGAAGATCCGGCAGGTGGCGTTCGTCCCCGACGCCGGGCACAAGGAAGTGATTCGCCGGTGTCTCGAAACGCCGTCGATGCGGGCGGTGTCGATGACGACCGAGGAAGACGGCATCGCGCTGCTCGCGGGAGCCTGGCTCGGCGGCGACCGTGGCGCGATGCTGATGCAGTCGAGCGGTGTCGGCAACTGCATCAACATGCTGTCCCTGACGAAGATCTGTCAGTTTCCACTGATCACGTTGGTGACCATGCGGGGCGAGTGGGGCGAGTTCAATACGTGGCAGATCCCGATGGGCCGCACCACCGAAGCGCATCTCGAACTGTGCGGTGTCGCCTGCTATCGCTGCGATACGCCGGAGTCGGTCGGTGAGACGGTGCGGACCGGGATCCGTTACGCCTACAATACCAACTCAGCCGTTGCCGTGCTCCTCGGTCAGCGGTTGATCGGAGCCAAGGTCTTCGAAGCCGGCCGACCGGAGGGAACGCGATGAGCGCGCTGCATCGGCGGGAGGTGGTGAAAAGCCTCCTGAGCAACCGCGGTGACACGATGGTGGTCACCGGTCTGGGACAGTCGACCTACGACGCCTTCGCGGCCGGTGACGATCCGCGTACCTTCTACCTCTGGGGTGCTATGGGAGGGGCTGTCCCGATCGGTCTCGGCATGGCGATCGCGCAGCCGGAGCGTCGAACCGTCGTGATTACCGGGGACGGCGAATTGCTGATGGGGTTGGGTAGCCTCTCCGTCGTCGGGGCGGAGCAGCCGAAGAACATGGCGGTGGTCGTGCTGGACAACGGCCGCTACGGCGAAACCGGGCAGCAGGTGACGCACACGGCGCGCGGGACCGATCTGGCCGGTGTGGCGCGATCCGTCGGTTTCCGCGAGGTGTTCGTCGCCGAGGACGAGGCGACTGTGGGTGAGGCCGTCCGGATCGCCCGTGAGGGCGACGGGCCGGTTTTCGTCCTGATCAAGGTGTCGGCGGATCCCGTGCCCATGGTCCTGCCGCCGAAGGACGGGGCATTCCTCAAGACCCGCTTCAGGCAGGCCGTCGTCGGCGAGGACGCCGTCGGCTGAATGATGTCCGGCCGCCGCTTGGCCACGGAGCGGCGGCCGTCATTTCAATCCGGCTCGCTCTCCGGCTTGCCGACGCCGAGCGCATCCGCCAGCCGGATCGCCGCACTGCCGCGCCGCAGTGGCTTCGGCTGTGCCGCGTGCGGCGCCCACGCCATCAGCCACACGACCTGGAAAGTGATCCCGATCCGTCCCTCGTGATCGGCGAACCGCTCCTGCAGGACCGATGCTGCGCGAAGCAGCGTTTCCCGTCGCATCGGCGCTCGGTGTCGTGCGCGCACGGCATTGGCCTGCCCCATGCCGCGCAGGTCGCGCATCAGGGTGAAAGGATCGCCGTAGCTGACCGTGATGGTATCGAGGTCGGCGACAGGCAGGGCGAACCCGGCCCGCTGCAGAAGCCCGGCTGCATCGCGCAGATCCGCCATGGGCGACACGCGCGGGCTGACGCCACCGGTCGCCTCGGTCTCCGCCTGGAACAATGCTTGGCGGAGTTCGAACAACGTGTCGCCGCCCAGCATCGCCGCCAGCATCAAGCCGTCGGGTCTCAGCGCCTCGCGGATCTGCAGAAGGGTTCCGGGAAGGTCGTTCACCCAGTGAAGGCCGAGGCAACTGACGACGAGATCCAGGGTCGCAGGGCCGAAGGGCAAGGCCTCCTCGTCGGCCACCAGCCGCAATCCCCCGGCGCGGCGAACCATGCTCTCGGAGAGGTCGCATTGTAGAAGAGTCTGGATGCCCGCCCGTCCGGCGATGGCATCCGCGATCTGGCCGGTATGGCAGCCGAGGTCGAGAGCCGTCGGGAACTCGCGTCGGACGTCGTCGAGGCGGTCGCCGAGGCGATCCGTCACCTCACGAATGAGGAAGTCGTGATCCGCCAGAAGCGGCGCGGCCCGATCCCGGTGTCGGCGCACGAGACACCGGTCGAAGATCTCCATACCGTCGGCTGAGTGGGGTCCGGACATGCGCCTCATATGGTCGGCGCACCGCCCGTCGCAAACGCCGGCCGACTACCCGACGAGAACGCCATGCGCCCAATGGGCGCAAGCCAGCGTATAGGCGGCCTGTCCGGGAAGACCGACGAACTGCGTGCCGATGGGCAGGCCCCGCTTGCCGGAGAGGCCGGGGACGGTGACGCATGGCGCCCCGATCAGGGTCCAGATGCGATTGAAGCTGGCGGAGCCGGTAGACCCGAGACCGAGCGGCGCCTCGCCGGGCGCGGCGGGTGTCACGATGACGTCGATCCTGCCGAAGGCGTCTGACAGGCTGCTCCGACAGGCTGCTTGTGTGGATCGCGCCTTATCGTAGCGTTCGCGGCTGATGCCGAGACCTTCGACGATGGACTGCCGCAAGGCCGGGCTCAGCTGATCCCAGTTCTGTTCGCGTTCTGCCGCGAGCTCGCGCGCCCCCTCGTAGGCCATGATGGCCATCTGGGCAGCGGGAGCGTCATCGAAGGTGCGCGGCAGATTGACCTCGCTGATGATCGCGCCGGCTTCCCGAAACCGCGCCGACGCGTCGCGAAGCGCGGCCTCGCCGTCGCGCTCGATCTCGGCCCATGCCGGGCTGCGGCAGACCCCGATCCTGGGAGGACCCTGAAGCTCGGGAAGCGCGGCTACCGCTGTCCCTTCCAGGATGGCGGCGAATGCGGCTGCATCCGGCACGGTCCGCGCCATGACGCCGATGGTGTCGAGCGATTCGGACAGAAACTTGAGACCGGTCCGCGGCACACGGCCGTAGGTCGGCTTGAATCCTACGACGCCGCAAAAGGCCGAAGGTCGAATCACCGATCCGCCGGTCTGTGTGCCGATTCCGAGAGGGACCATGCCGCAGGCGACGGCTGCGGCACTGCCGCTCGAAGAGCCGCCGGGCGTATGCGCTGGATTGTGCGGGTTCCGGGTGCGGCCGGGGTGCCGATTGGCGAACTCCGTCGTGACGGTCTTGCCGAGCACGACCATGCCTGCGGCACGCAGCAAGGCAACGCAGCTGGCGTCCGCGAACGGATGGTGACCGTCATAGATGGGCGAGCCGTAGCTGGTGGTCAGGCCGGCTGTATCGATCACGTCCTTTACGCCGACCGGAACCCCATGCAGCGGGCCGGCAGTTGGCGAAGCGTCCCGGAGCCGGGCCTCTGCGAGAGCCGCGTCAGCGTCGAGGGCACTCCAGGCGTCGACTTCTGGTTCACGCGTTTCGATGCGCGACAGGCACGAGCGGACCAGCGCTTCAGACGTCAGGTGGCCGTCAGAGATCGCCTTGGCCGCCTCGAGGGCGGACATATCGCAGGGTTCGGTCATGAAAAATGGCCTAGCGGGTGAGGGCGTTATGAATCCAGTGGGCGGCGCCCAGCACGGCGGCGGCATGACCGGCAGGACCTACGACCTGCATACCGATCGGCAAGCCCCGGGGACCCTGCAAGCCGGGCACCGTTACGCAGGGCACGCCGAGAAGGGTCCAGATCCGGTTGAACACGGGGGAGCCGGTGAACGACAGGTCGCCCGGCGCTTCTCCCGGTGCTGCCGGCGTCAGAACAACGTCGATACCGAGGAACATCTGGTAAAACTCGGCACGACAGGTCGCCTGTACCCGCCGGGCCCAGTCGTACCGCTCGCGCGGCATGTCGCGACCGGGGCCCGTGTACGCCTTGATGGCATCACTGAGCTGTTCCGATCGGGCGAGAAATTCCCAGGCCAGGGACCGATAGCCTTCGTAGACCATGACGACGTTGTGCGCGTCGCCAGCCTCGTCGAACGACTTCGGCAGTTCCCGCTCGACGATCTGGACACCGGCCGCACGCAGTCGCTCCAGGCCTTCCATCATCGCAGGCTCGAGTTCGGGCTCGGCATCGGGCCATGCCGGGCTGCGGCAAAAGGCGACGCGCGGCGGGTCCGTACGGGCGTTGAACGGCGGAACGGGAATGCCCTCCATCACCGCCGCGAACGCCGCTGCATCGGGCACGGTGCGCGCCATGGTGCCGATGGTGTCGAGCGACTCCGCGAGCATCTTCACGCCCGCCCGTGCGATGCGTCCATAGGTGGGCTTGAAGCCGACGCAGCCGCAATAGGACGCCGGGCGGATGACGGACCCCGCCGTCTGCGTTCCGATCGCAAGCGGCACCATTCCGTCCGCCACGGCCGCCGCTGATCCGCTCGAGGAACCGCCGGGAGTGTGCGCCGGATTGTGCGGGTTGCGCGTCTTTCCCGGGAAGCGCATCGCAAACTCGGTGCTGACGGTCTTGCCGAGCACGACCATCCCGGCCGAACGCAGAAGCGCGACGCATGCCGCATCCCAGGCAGGCCGATGGCCGGCATAGATCGGCGAGCCGTTGCCGGTCGGCATGTCGTGTGTCGCGACGATGTCCTTGACCGCGACCGGCACCCCGTGAAGGGGGCTGCGCGGCGCCTCGGCATCACGGCTGGCAGCCTCGGCGAGTGCCTGATCTGGGTCGATATACTCCCACGCCCCGACGGCACCTTCCCGCGCCTCGATGCGCTCGAGACAGCTGCGCACGAGGTATTCCGAGGTGATACGGCCGGCGGCGATATCCGCGCCGGCAGAGAGCGCGTCCGTTTCGTACGGGGCGCTCATTGCGTGTCCTCGCACGGGCACAGGGTCAGGTGACACACGGCAGGCTCCGCTTTCTCGACAAGGAACGGCGCGCATAGTAGATGCATTGCGCCGTGCCGAGCACGCAATTCATGTGCCTCGGCTCATCATCCGTTGCGTCTTCGGACCAGCACCAGAGTGGCAGAAGCGAGCAGCAGGCCGAGGCACAGAGCGAGGGCGGCCTCGTAGCCGCCCGTCCGATCGCGGATCAAGCCCAGGATCGAGGGGCCCGAGGCGAAGGTGAACTGGTTGATGGCACCGACCATGCCGATGACCCGGCTGAAATGTGCGCGCGGGAACTCCTGCTGAACGATCAGGCCGGGCAGGGTGATCTGATTGCCGACGCCGAGGCCGAAGAGGATGCATCCAGTGTAAATCTCCCAGGCGCTCTCTGCACGCAGGAGCAGCACGAGTGCGGCGCACTGGATCATGAAATTGGCAGATGCTGCCATCCGCCGGTCGACCCGGTCGATGAAGATCCCGGTGCCGACGCGGCCCCCGACGGCGGCAATGGTCGAAAGGCTCACGCAGAGTGCCGCCTGCGCTGCACCGATGCGGGGCGAAAGGTATGCCACCTGATGGGTGAGAAATCCCACCTGGGCGGTGAGGCCGAGCGCGAAAGGCGCGGAGATGGTCCAGAAGTTGCGGTCGCGCAGGAGGTTCCGGACGCGCCAGGGAGGCGTTGGTGCAGATGGTTCAGCCCGGCCATCGTCGGCGTCCGCCGCTGCGCCGTCGGGATGAAGTCCGAGTTCGGCCGGGCTGCCCCGCAGCAGGAGCCAGATGGGCGGCATCAGGATGAGTAGCGCCACTATGGCCGCTGCCCACAGGCCGTTCGCGAACCCGAGCAGATCGATCAGGATGATGAGGGGCGGAGCGACCAGCACGCCGCCGAGGCTGGCTCCGTTCAGGGCTAGGCTGATCGCCAGACCCCGCCGTCGCTCGAACCACGGCGCCACCATCGTGTTGACGGCGACCGTGCTCATCCCGGTCCAGCCGACCGACATCAGGATGAAGACCGGATAGAGCTGCCACGCCTCCTGGAGCAACGGGATCAGCGCGACACCGCCGGTCATCGCGATGCAGGCGCCGGTGACTACGATCCGCGGCCCGAACCGGTCGAAGGTGCTACCGACGAACGCCAATAGGAGTGCGCCGAAGAGGTAATATGTCGTCACCGCGCCCGCGATGATCGAACTCGGCCAGCCATGGCGCTCGTGCAGATAGTGCAGGTAGACAGCCGATCCGTAGAAGCCGAATCCCCAGCCGAAAAGGGCCACGAGGAACGCGCAGAACACGATGTACCAGCCGTGGAAGGGCACCGCCCGCATCGCACTCCCCCTTGATCCCGACCGGCGCTGTGGTCGATGCCCGTAGCGACCGTGCCGCAATGCGGCTTCCCAGACCACCCGAAGCTTGCTCATGGGTGACCGACGGGCGGGCCGCCGCCAACGTCAAGTATCCGTCCGATCCAGCCAAACAGAGGCGTATGCAGCCAGGAAGGCCATGGGGGTAGCGGGACTGGCGCGAACGGCCGGGTTGGTGCAACGTTCCGGCGGCCCAACGAAGAAGGAAGGAACGCCGATGATCGTCGTCACCGCGGACGTGCTACGCCGACAGCTCAGCTCGATCTTTCTGGCATGGGGCATGTCGGCCGAGCATGCCGAGACCGCCGTGACGGTGATGGTCGAAACCGACCTCACCGGTGTCGATAGCCACGGCGTCGGGATGATTCCGACCTACGACCGCTGGTTCCGCGAGGGGAAGATCAACGTTCGCCCCGACATCCGCATCGTTCGCGAGCGGAAGTCGGTCGCGATGATCGATGCCGACCGCAGCCTCGGCCACGCGCCCTCCGTGAAGGCGATGAAACTCGCCATCGAGAAAGCGAAGGCGAGCGGTATCGGCGTGGTTGCCGTGGCTCACTCGAATCACTTTGGGGCGGCCGGCTACTACACGTTGATGGCTGCCCGCGAGGGTGTCATCGGCATGAGCGCAACCAATGCGGGGCCTATTCTCGTTCCGACCTTCGGGCGCGAACCTCGCCTCGGCACGAATCCGATCTCGTTCGCGGCGCCCGCGAAGCGCAACAAGCCATTCTGGCTCGACATGGCGACGACGACGGTGGCTTTCGGCAAGGTCAATATCGCGCGCCGCGCCGGAAAGCCGGTTCCGGAGGGCTGGGCGCTCGGCGAGGACGGCCGGCCCATGACCGATTCGCAGCGCGCGTTCGAGCTTCGCCGCCTGACGCCGCTCGGCGGCACCCGCGAACTCGGAAGCCACAAGGGCTATGGCCTGGGTGCCATGGTCGAGATCCTGTGCTCGACGCTGACGGGGTCCTGGCTGGCGGCGGTCGACCCAGCAACGGGCAAGGCCGGTGACCAGAACGACATCGGTCACTTCTTCCTCGCGCTCAACCCCGACCTTGTTCGCGAGGAGGGCGAGTTCGCCGAGGATATGGACCGGCTTATCGACATGCTGCATGAAACGCCGCCGGCCGATCCGGCGCAGCCCGTCCTGGTCGCCGGCGACCCGGAATATGCGAGCTATGAGGAACGTTCGAAGTCCGGCATCCCGATGACGGACACCCTCTTCGAAGAGGTGCGCCTCGTCTCGCAGAATGCGGGCGTTCCGTTTCTGCTGGGGAACTGAGCCATGATCATGGTCTCACCAGCGACGCTGAAGCGCCAGATCGCCGAGGTCTACCGGGCGTGGGGCATGCCCGAAAGACATGTGAACACGACGGTCGAACTGATGGTCGAGGCGGATCTTCGCGGGATCGACAGCCACGGCATCGGCATGCTGCCCCAGTACGAGCAGTATCGCCGCCAGGGTCGGTTGAACGTCCAGCCCGACATCCAGGTCGTGAAAGAAGGTCCGACCTTCGTCCTGATCGATGCTGACCACGGCCTCGGTCATCCGCCGGCCGAAATGGCCATGCGGGCCGCAATCGAGAAGTGCGAGGACTGCGGCGTCGGCTTCGCCGTCGTTCGCAACTCCAACCATTACGGCGCTGCCGGCGTCTATTCGACCATGGCGGTGGAGCGAGGCCTGATCGGCCTTGCGGTTACCGGCACTTCCCAGCGTGCGGTGGTACCGACCTTCGCGCGCGAGCCGATGTTCAGCACGAACCCGATCGCGTTCGCGGCACCTGCCGGGACGCACGATCCCTTCTCCCTGGACATGGCGACAAGCACCGTGGCGGTGGGGAAGCTGCAGATCGCGCGTCGCGCCGAAAAACCGCTGCCGACCGGCTGGGCCCTGAACGCGGCCGGGGAGCCTGAACATGATGCGGCGGCGGCCGTCGCCTCCGTGCCCAAGCGGATGACACCGGTGGGCGGGACCCGAGCGCTCGGCAGTCACAAGGGCTACGGCCTCGCCATGATGGTGGAGATCCTCGGAAGCGTCCTGTCTGGCTCGTACGTGGGCGGGCGCGACCTGACGACGCTCGAGCCCGGCAAGTACATCAATGTCGGACATTTCTTCCTCGCCTTGGACCCGGCATTTTTTCGGGGCGAACCGGCAGCCTTCACGGCCGATATGGACAGGCTGATCGACTGGCTGCATGGCACCGCTCCCGCGGAGGACGGTCAGCCCGTGCTCGTCGCAGGGGATCCGGAGCATGCTTCTCGGCGTCTGCGGATGGCGGAGGGTATTCCCATGACCGACACTCTGTTGGAGGAAGTGCGGCAGGTCGCCCGCGGCTGCAACGCTCCCTTCCTGCTGGAGGGCTGACGATGGCCGACAAGACCGTCTCGGCAACAGCCCTGCGCCGGCAGCTGGCGGCGATCTTCGACGGCTGGGGTTTCGAGCCGAGCCACATCGACGACATCGTCACGCTGATGGTCGAATCCGACCTGCGCGGCATCGACAGCCACGGCGTCGGCAAGATCAAGCTTTATGAGAAGCATTTCCGCGAAGGCCGGATCAACCCGACTCCGAAAATCCGAATCGTCCGTGATCTACCGGCGCTCGCACTGGTCGACGGCGACAACGGGATGGGCCACCTCTCGTCGAAATTTGCAATGGAGACGGCCATCGCAAAGGCTCGGGAGGAGGGGGTCGGCGCAGTCTCGGTTCGCCATTCCTATCATATCGGTGCGTGCGGAATTTACGCGGGCATGGCTGCGGACGCCGGCATGATCGGCATGGCGATGACGGGAGCGACCCAGCTCACCATGGTGCCGACCTTCGGTCGCATGTCGCGGATGGCGACCAATCCGATCGCATTCGCGGCTCCCGGGCGGCGGAACCTGCCATTCTCGCTCGACATGGCGACGACGACGGTCGCGGTCGGCAAGATCGATATCGCGCGCTGGCAAGGTAAGCCGATCCCGGAGGGCTGGGCCAACGACGAAACCGGCCGACCAGAGACCGACCCCAACGCCGCTCTGGCCGTGGAGCCCAAGCGCCTGACGCCGCTCGGGGGCACGCGCGAACGCGGCAGCCACAAGGGCTATGGCCTCGCCGCGATGGTGGAGACGCTGGTGACCGTCTTGAGCGGTTCGCAGAGTGCGGGCCGCAACCTGCGTACCGGCGAGCGCGGTAAGTACGTCGACGTCGGCCACTTCTATCTGGCGATCGACCCGGCATTCTTCCGCGGCGGCCCGGGCTCGTTCGAGGACGACCTCGATTCCCTCGTCGATTGGCTGCACGCGACGCCACCGGTGGATCCAGCGCGGCCGGTGATGGTGCCCGGCGATCCGGAACATGCGGCGCGCGCCGAACGCGAGCAAAGCGGCATCCCGATGACGGCATCGCTCCTGGCCGAGGTGAGAGAGGTCGCCGAGGCGGCAGGTGCGGAATATTTCCTGGAGGACGAACGATGAGCGGACCCCGGATCGGGCTCGCCCACGCTTTGCGCGATTCGATGCCGCCTGTTGATGCGGCGCTGGCCGAACATTGGCCCGATGCCGTGCCGCTCCATCTGTTCGATGGATCGCTCTATGCCGACCGGAGCAGCGGCACGGCTACCGATGCGGAGATCGACCGCCGCATCGCGATGCTGCTCCGGCACAGCGCGGATGTCGGGGCGGAAGGTATCCTGTTCACCGGATCGTTCTTCGGTGCTGCGGTGGAGAAGGGCAGGGAGGGCCTCTCGATCCCGGTCCTGACCTCCTTCCAGGGTATCGTGGAGGCGGCTTTCGCCGCCGACGGCACGTTTCAGGTACTATCGACGGCGCCGGACTCGGCACCGCTCCTGATCCGCGAACTCGAGCGGCAGGCGGCCGGCAGGCCATGCACCGCCCGGGGGGCGAGCGTACCGGAGGCGATCCAGGCACTGCTGGCCGGCGACCCAGCGCGGCATGACGAGATCATTGCGGATGCCACGGCGGACCTGCCTGTCGAAGGAACGGTGCTGTTCGCCCAGTTCTCGATGGGCCGCGCCAAGCGATTGGCGGAAACCCGCAGCGGCAGGCGCGTTCTGGCACCGGCCGAAGCCGGCATCCTCGCGCTGAAGCGCATCCTGGAAGCCTGACGCTTTCAGGCCGGCAGAACGAAATCGCGGAGCATCAGCGCCGCGAACGCGACGAGGACGGCTCCGGTCGCCCATGACACGACGCGCTGGATGATTGGCCGCCCCAGCCATTGACGGATGCCGTTCGCCAGCACTGCCAGCATCGTCTGCCAGACCGTGTTGACGAGGATCAGGACGATGCCAAGGAAGCCGAGCTGCGTCGGCACCGACCAGCCGTTGTCCCGCAGGAATTGTGGCATCAAGGCCAGGAATAGCAGGACGACCTTCGGGTTGAGCACGTTGGTCAGTAGGGCGTCGCGGAACGCCTTCGCGGGTATCACGGCAGTCGCGCCGGCGACGCTGTCGAGAGGCAGGACGCCCGCTCGAAAGCTCTGCCATCCGAGCCAAGCGAGATAGAGGGCCCCGGCCACGGCGATGGCCTGTAGAGCGGCAGGCGTGGCGGAGATCAGGAGGGACAGCCCGACGACGGCTGCCATGGTGTGGGTAGCGAGCCCGGCCTGGACTCCGGCGACGGTCGCCAGTCCCACGGTGCGTCCGGATCCGATCGTGTAGCGCAGAATCAGCATGGTGTCGGGGCCCGGCGAAAGCACGAGCAGCAGCGATGCCCCGATGAAGGCCGCCAGAACCGGCAGTTCGACGGGAATCACTGCAGGCGGGCCGGATCGAATCGCATCACGAAGGGGTAGTTGGTCGGCCAGTTCGGCCAGCGCCGCGAGCCGGCCTCAGAGGTCGACCACAGCAATCCCTCGGCATCGAACCCAAGATCCTCGATGCCCGCAACCGCACGATACTCCGCCAGCACCCGACCATCGCTCGGATCCAGCTTCTGCAGTCGCCCGAACTGGCTGGAACTCTGGCTGAGCCAGAGGTTACCTGATCCGTCGAATGCCGCACCCTGGGAAGCCGCCGCTATCTTCAGCACCGTGGTGGCGTCCGCCTCGGTCAGGCCGCGTGGCTGTGCCGGCTTCTCGACCGCCTCTAGCGGAACGCGCCACATCTGCGCGGTGCCGGGCTTCTTATACTCGCCGATCCAGAGCGCTCCGCCGCTATAGGTCAGGAACGATCCCCGCATCGGGAAGTTGAGCGACACCTGTCTTACCACGGCCGATTCGCCCGCGCCGGGCCCGAACACCTTCGTCAGATCGAGTTCGAACAGAACCCAGGTGTCGGAGACGAAGAGGCGACCGTCGCCAGCGTAGGCCAGTCCGCCTGCATGGCCGCAGCGTGCGGGCATGTCGAAGGTCCCGGTCACCCGGGCATCTCCGGGGTCGAGCCGATAGAGCCGGCAACCGCTTCCCTCTACGCCCTTGTAGGCACCCAGCACGATCTGGCCTTCGGCGACGGTCAGTCCTTGCGGGACGAACCCCTCGTCGAGCCCGGGAACCCATGCCCGCAGGGTGATTGCGTCGCCGTTCGGAACGTCGGCGGTGATCACGCGCTGCATGTAGGTCGGCGGGATGCCCAACGGCTCGGCGGCCAACGGCAGGATGCCTGTGGACACGAGGACGGCGAGTGCGGTGGAAACGAGACGCGTCATCGGACCAGCTGAGCTCCGGGAAACGTACCGACTATACCACGCCGCTAGGCCTTCTGGCCTTCTTGCGCCGCGCGGATGGCCTGCCAGACCCGTTCGGGCGTCGCCGGCATGTCGATATGGATGACCCCGAGCGGCGCCAGTGCGTCGAGAATGGCGTTGATAACCGCCGGCGGCGCCCCTGTGGCGCCCGCTTCGCCACATCCCTTGATGTCGAGCGGGTTCGACGGCGAGGGACTCACCAGATGGGTGAAGTGGAACATCGGCAGGTCGTCGGCGCGCGGAAGGCAATAGTCCATATAGGAGCCGGCGAGAAGTTGGCCGTCGGGTGCATAAGCCGTGTGCTCGAGCAGTGCTTGGCCGATGCCCTGTGCTACTCCGCCATGGACCTGCCCGGCGAGCATCATCGGGTTGATCGCTCGTCCGAAATCGTGGACCGCGGTGTAGCCGAGCAGAGTGGCCAATCCGGTGTCGGGATCCACCTCGACCTCGCAGACGTGGCAGCCGTAGGGGTAGGTGTAGTTCTCGGGCTGGAACCGTTCCTCGGCATCGAGACCCGGCTCCATGCCAGGTGGCAGGTTGTCGGGGTTTGACGCGGCGGCGGCCACGGCTTCCAAGCGCATGGTCAGGTCCGTTCCGGCGACCAAGAAGATGCCGTCGGCGAACTCGATGTCCGCGACGGCGGCCTCCATCGCGTGTGCCGCGATCCTCTTCGCTTTCTCGATAATGCGGTCGGAGGCGAGGGCGATGGCACCGCCTCCCATCGGAACCGACCAGGAGCCGCCCGTACCGAGGCCGACGGGGATCTGGTCGGTGTCCCCCTCGACGATGCGGATTTTCTCGAACGGCAGTCCGAACTTCTCGTTGACGATCTGGCTGAAGGCGGTCTCGTGGCCCTGGCCGTTGGCCATGCTGCCGGAATAGACCGTGACGCCGCCATCGGGATCGAAGCGGACGCGACCCGTTTCGCTGAGTCCGCCGCCGCCGCCGCACCGTTCGATGTAGTTGGAGATGCCGAGCCCCAACAGCTTTCCGCGTGCGCGTGCGGCCTCCTTGCGCGAGGCCATGTCGGACCAGCCGGCCTCGGCGAGGGCTTGGTCGAGGACTGGCACGAAGTCGGCCTGGATGTAGGTCAGGCCGGTCGGCGTGGTGTAGGGGAAGGCTGTCGGAGGGATCGCATTGCGGCGCCGCAGCTCGGTGCGGTCGAGTCCGGTCTCGCGCGCGGCGGCGTCCACCAATCGCTCCATGAGATAGGTCACCTCGGGTCGACCGGCGCCACGATAGGATTCGGTCGGCACGGTGTTGGTGAACACGCCGCGCACGCGCACGTGGACGAGAGGTGTGGCGTAGCCGTTCGGCAGCATGACCACGCTGGTGGGCGAACCGGGCCCGCCGTTCGACGTGTAGGCCCCGAGATTGCCCCACCCCGTGAGGCGGATCGCGGTGAAGCGGCCGTCGGCGTCGAGCGCAAGCTCACCACGTGAGGTGTTGTCCCGGCCGTGGAAGTCGGAGATGAAGGCGTCGCTGCGCTCGCCGATCCACTTCACCGGCAGGCCGAGCTTACGGGCGGCATAGGCTGTCAGGGCCTGCTCGGGGTAGAGCGAGTTCTTGCCCCCGAACCCGCCGCCGACATCGTGCACAAGGACGCGCACATGTTCGGGCGGCACGTTGAGAACGGCTTGTGAGAGCTGTCTCTTCAGCTTGTGCGGCATCTGCGTGCCGGTCAGCAAGGTGACCTTGCCGGTTTCGGAATCCGACCATGCCACGGCGCCACGCGTCTCGATGGCGTTCTGGACGACGCGGTTGTTGACGACTTCGAGCGTCACGATGCGAGCCGCTGCCGCAAAGGCGGCGTCGACCGCAGCGGCATCGCCGGTCTCGAACTCGAAGGAAATGTTGCCGGGGACGTCGTCCCAGACGAGAGCCGCGCCGTCACCGGCGGCCTCGACGCCCTGTGTCACGGCGGGCAGCGCATCCCACTCCACAGCGACGCGTTCCGCCGCATCGCGCGCCTCCGCGATGGAATGTGCGACGACGAAGGCGACGCATTCGCCGACAAAGCGCACGCGGTCCCCGGCGAGGAGGGGCTGGTGCTTTGGGATAAAGGTCGTTCCGGCGCGGATCTTCGGGATTGTCAGACAGGGTATCGCGCCGATGCCGTCGGCATCCAGATCGCTGGCCGTGAAGATGGCCACCACACCCGGCATGGTCGCGGCGGCGCTCGTATCGAGGGAGCGAATGCGGGCATGGGCGTGTGGCGAGCGCACGGGCAGGGCGTGCAAGGTACCGGCCGGCGTATGGTCCTCCACGAACCGTCCCTGACCCGTCAGCAGGCGCCTGTCCTCGCGCCGGAGCACCGGCTGGCTGATACCGAAACGGCCCATCTGGGAGATCTCCTGGCGGCTCGTCGATCGCGGTTGGTCGCGGTCGATGGTACCAGACTATCGGCGTCTTGTGGCCGCCACCGCGGGAGATGGAGGGGGCGCCTGTTGACGCCGCCGCCGATTTGTCCGATGCCGCACGGGACTGTTCGGCGAAGCGGGAAGGCAACTGTGATGCAGACTGGGATCGTCAGCGGCGCGCGGCGCCTGGAACGGGCGGACCTCGATGATGCCGTGGCCCGGGCGGCGAGCGGCTTCGCCGGGCTCGGCGTTGGACAGGGCGACGCGGTGGCCTGGATGCTTCGCAACGACCATGCGCTGTTCGAGACGACGCTTGCGGCGGGCCTCCTCGGTGCATATCCCGTTCCCGTGAACTGGCACTTCTCGGCAGAGGAAGTGGCCTATGTCCTTCGGGATTCGATGGCCAAGGTCCTCGTCATTCACGCCGACCTGCACGATCGCGTCCGCGACGGACTGGCGAGCCTCGAAGCGCCCCCGGCGGTGCTGGTGGTCGAGACGCCGCCCCATATCGCGAGCGCCTACCGCGTCGAGCCGCCGGCCTGTGCCCCGCGCGAAGGGGACGTCGCCTGGAGGGAGTGGCTGGCGTTGCAGGCGCGCTGGTCGGAACCGCCGCGGCAGGCGCCGTCCAGCATGATGTACACGTCGGGCACCACCGGCCGTCCCAAGGGTGTGCGCCGCAGGCCGTGGACGGCCGAGCAGCGCGCGGTCTACGGCCGGATCAACGCGCCGGTGATGGGTTTCCGGCCGGGCCTGCGGACCGTCGTGACGGCACCGCTCTATCATGCCGCACCGAACAGCCACGCTTTGGGGGCGGCAGCGGCCGAGAACTCGCTGGTCGTCCTGCAGCCTCGCTTCGATGCGGAGGATCTGCTGCGGCTCATCGATGCCCACCGGATCACCAACCTGTTCATGGTTCCGGTCATGTTCGTTCGCCTGCTGCGGCTACCGGCAGAGGTTCGGGCGCGCTTCGACGTATCGTCGATCGAGCACGTGGTCCATGCCGGCGCGCCGTGTGCCCCGGACATCAAGCGAGCGATGATCGACTGGTGGGGGCCCGTCTTCCACGAGTATTACGGGAGCACGGAGTCGAGCCTGATCACGGCGACGACCACCGCCGAATGGCTGGCGAAGCCCGGGTCGGTCGGCCGTGCGGTGGAGAATGCCACGATCCGCATTCTCGACGATTCGGGGCGCGAGCTTCCTGCCGGGGAGATCGGCGAGATCTTCGTGCGCCGGTCCGACGTGCCCGACTTCACCTATCAGAACGACGAGGACAAGCGTGCGAGCGTCGAGCGGGACGGCCTGATCACCAATGGCGACGTCGGCTATCTCGATGCCGACGGCTATCTCTTCCTGTGCGACCGTCGCCGCGACATGGTGATCTCGGGCGGGGTGAACATCTATCCGGCGGAGATCGAGGACGTGCTGATCCGCCATCCCGGGATCCGCGACTGTGCCGTCTTCGGGATTCCGGATGCCGAATACGGCGAAGCCCTGGCGGCCTTCGTGCAGCCCGTGCCCGACGGAGGCCTGACCGTTGACGAGGTGAAGCGCCACCTGCGCGAGCACGTGGCTGGCTACAAGGTGCCCCGGCTGATCGAGCTTCGCGACGAACTCCCGCGCGAGGACACCGGCAAGATCTTCAAGCGGAAACTGAGAGAGCCGTTCTGGGAAGCCGCCGGCCGCCGCATCTGATCGGAACCGCAGGGCGGCCGTACCGGCGTTCCGACCATTACCAGACATTCCTTTTTGTGGTGTTTCGAGGGTAGGGCGGCCGCGGTGGCGTCATCCGAAGCCGAAGCGGGGGGTGCGCCGGACAGGTTTTGCGGGAAGGCCGGGGTCATCGCGCAGCGCGAGGCCTTCCACAGGACCGTGCCAGATAACGTGCCATGAGCCGGGGCGGCCGCCGCGGTTGCGGAGGAGGTCCAGGGTCCAGCGCGGGCGCTTGGCCGGGTGGCCGGTCGATTGACTGGCCGGGGATCCCGCCAGCGAAGGCTCGGCGGCGAGGGCGGCGACGCGCCAGCGGGTGGTGGCGGCGGTGGGTGAAAGACGGGCACCGCCTGGGCGGAGCAGGATCGCGGTGACGCCGCGAGCTTCCGCCGCCAGTTGCAGCCGGCGGCTTTCGACGAGGCCCAGCGTATCGACCTCGGCGACGACGGCGGCCAGCGCCGGGGTGCGCAGAACCTCCTCGACGACCCAGAGAGCCTCGGCGTCGCGGCGCGCCTCGGCCAGGATCAGGTCTTCCGGTCGCAGGCCGAAGGCGGCGAGGCCGGGCGCATAGACGCCGCCGGACAGGCCGCCGCGCCCGCTCGCCGCACGGTTCTCGCACCAGAGGACGGGCCGGCAGCGGCCCACCCCGTCGTGCCCCAGCCGGCCCAGCAGCACGGCGCAGAAGCCGGCCGCGGCCGCGTCCTCGCCGAGGCAGGCGCCGTCGCCGGCAGCCGCCGCGACCTCATGCAGACAGCCGCGCAATATGCCGTGGTGGGGCAGGGCGGCGTCGATCATCTCGACCCCCAGCGGCACCGCCGCGGCCTTGCCCTCCGGACGAACGCCGTCCCGGACGCCGCCGTTCCGTTCTATGGCGGCGATGCGGGCGCGCAGTGCCGCGTGACGGTCCGTCTCAAGACCGGCACGTGCGACACGGTCGCGCATGGCTTTGTCCAATGACGCTTCGTCCGATGGCATCGGCATGCATTGTCTGTTCTCTTTTTGTTCTAATGATTCCTGGTCGAAGGATCAAGGTGCGCCGGGGATTTCCGCACCTTGCATCCAGCCTAGTCGCTACGTTCGCGGGCCGGAGAGGGCCGGGTGATCAGAAACAGCGCCACGAGGAGCATGGCGCCCCCGGCAATGGCGGGCACCAGTATGCCGCCGACGAGCAGGGCGGTGACCGACCAGCTGACCGCGAGAAGACAGATTGCGGCGATCTTCGCCCGCCGCGGGATCGCACCTTCCGACTGCCAGTCGCGCAAGAAGACGCCATAGCGCGGATGGGCGTGAAGCCACGCATGCATCTCAGGCGACGAGCGCCCGAAGGCCCAGGCCGCCACCAGGAGGAACGGCGTGGTCGGCAGGATCGGCAGGACGACGCCCGCTCCGGCGAGGCCCAGGCAGGCGAAACCGAGCAGACGCCACAATGCCCGCGACATCGACCGGCCTTCGTGGCGATCGTTCACGCTGCTCCTTATCCGGGAGAACCGGTGCCGCCTGAGCCCGATGTCCGTTCAGCCCGACGCCTGTTCATACCGAGGGGCGCACCCGGACGGCCTCTGCGATGCGGCGCTCCTGCCAGCGGCCGTCGGCGGGCCCGCCCATGAAGCGGCCGTCCTCGACCACGACCTTGCCGCGCAGCACGGTGGCCACCGGCCAGGCGTGAACGTCCCAGCCCTCCCAGGGGCTGTAGTCGCTCTCGTGCAGTTCCTCCTTGCGGACTTTCTTGCGCACGGCGGGGTCGAGGATCGCGATGTCGGCGTCGGATCCGGCCGCGATGGCGCCCTTGCGCGGGTAGAGGCCCATGAGCTTGGCGGCGTTGGTCGAGACGAGATCGACGAACTTCTCCACGCTGTAGCCGCGGCGGCCGACCATCTCGGTGTACATCACGGCGATGCGCGGTTCGACGCCGGCATTGCCGCCGGTCGTGTCGTCGATGCGCTTGCCTACCGTCTTCGTGGCGAGCGAGCAGCAGAGCTCGTCGGTGGCGACGGCGCTGATCGCGCCGTTCAGCGTGCCGTCCCAGAGCGCCTGCTGGTCGGCGCGCGACTTCAGCGACGGGTAGGTGTGGTAGATCTGGCCATTCGGCCGATTGTAGTCGTCGCTGGTGTAGAGCATGTACTGGTGCAGCGTCTCGCCGTAGATCGGAAAGCCGCGGGCGCGCGCATCGCGGATCGCCGCGACGCCCGTCCCGGCGCTGACGTGCATCATGTAGAGCGCCATGCCGGGCACGCTCTCCGCCAGCCGGATGATGCGGCGGAAGGAGAGGTCCTCGGATAGGGTGTTGTGCACCTCCGCCATGTTCTCGAAGCCGACGCGGCCCTCGGCGATCAGCTTGGCGTACATGTGCATGACGATATCGTTGTCCTCGGCATGGATGACGCCGAGACCGCCGGCAGCCGCGAGGGCTTTGAACACCTCCCAGATGTCTCCGAAGCGGACCATGCGGCCCTTGCGCGACGGGGTTATGTCGGTCGTGAAGATCTTGATCGTCGGGTAGCCCGACTGGACCATTTCCGGAATCTGCGCCACGACCTCGGCCGGGATCTCGCCCTGCAGCATGACGTGGTAGGCGTAGTCGCAGCAGCACTTGCCTGCCCAGTCCTCGTCGCGCCGCTCGATCGCCTCCCGGATGCTGAGACCGGGGCTCCAGACGGCGAAGTCGACCATGGTGGTCGTGCCGCCGAAGAGTGCCGCCCGGCCGACCTGTTCCGGGCCCGCGGTGTAGCCGGTGCTGCCGTCGGGCATCGGCATCGGCCATTGACAATGGACGTGCGGGTCGATGCCGCCCGGGATGACCAGCTTGCCCGAGGCGTCGATCGTACGGGCCGCCGCATCCGGTCCGAGCGCGTCCGGAGCGGTTACCGCTGCGATCTTCTCACCGGCGACCGCCACGTCGGCGACGACTGCACCGGATGGCGTGACGACGGTTCCGCCACGGATGAGCAGGTCCAGCATCGGGCTCCCTCGATATCAACGGTGCGCGTCGGCACGGGCACGTGTCGGGAGCGCAGCGGCCGTTGGCAGGGCACGCACCCGGACGGATCGAGCCTCAGTCTAACCGCCCGTACGCCGGAAGCGCCATTATCTCCGAGCGCGGCTGTCGTCGCACAGCCCAAAAAAGGACGCCCGCTGCGGCATCAGGGTGTGTTGCCTAAAAATACATCAATGTCTTCCACTTCGCGCAGTTTCTGCGCGCGACCTGCGCAAATTGCTCATGAAATGTCAGTAAAATGCCCGTTCGGTGATGCATTCGGCCGAATTTTGCCCTTGGCATGCCCCGTGCTTCGTCCCTCCGGAGCAAAAAGCTCGTCATAACGGAACGAGGGGATCCGAATGGGCAGTTACGGGAGAGCGGTGCGGTCGGCGGTGGCGGGCATCGCCGCGGCGGCCGGTGTCATGATCTCCGGCGCACAGGCGCAGGAGACCATCAAGGTGGGCGTCCTGCACTCGTTGTCGGGCACGATGGCGATCAGCGAGAGCACCCTGAAGGACACCGTCCTGATGATGGTGGACGACATCAACAAGAAGGGCGGCCTGCTCGGCAAGAAGGTCGAGGCGGTGGTCGTCGATCCGGCCTCCAACTGGCCGCTGTTCGCGGAGAAGGCGCGCGAACTGCTGACGGTGAGCAAGGTCGACGTGGTGTTCGGCTGCTGGACCTCCGTGTCGCGCAAGTCCGTGCTGCCGGTCTTCGAAGAGCTGAACGGCATGCTCTTCTATCCCGTGCAGTACGAGGGCGAGGAATCGTCGCGCAACGTGTTCTACACGGGTGCGGCGCCGAACCAGCAGGCGATTCCGGCCGTCGAATATCTGATGAGCAAGGACGGCGGCGAGGTGAAGCGCTGGGTGCTGGCTGGCACCGACTACGTCTATCCGCGCACGACCAACAAGATCCTCGAGGCGTTCCTGAAGTCGAAGGGCGTGCCGGCCGAGGACATCATGATCAACTACACGCCGTTCGGTCATTCCGACTGGCAGACGATCGTGTCCGACATCAAGAAGTTCTCGGCGGCCGGCAAGAAGACCGCCGTCGTCTCGACGATCAACGGCGATGCTAACGTTCCATTCTACAAGGAACTGGCCAACCAGGGCATCAAGGCCGAGGACATCCCGGTCGTCGCCTTCTCCGTCGGCGAAGAGGAACTGGCCGGCATCGATACGAGCAACCTCGTCGGCCATCTCGCGGCGTGGAACTACTTCCAGTCGGTCGACAACGCCGAGAACAAGGCGTTCATCAAGCAGTGGCACACGTTCATCAAAGACGACAAGCGTGTGACGAACGACCCGATGGAGGCGACATACATCGGCTTCAAGATGTGGACCCAGGCGGTCCGGCAGGCCGGCACCACCGACGTCGACGCCGTGCGCCAGGCGATGTATGGCCAGACCGTGAAGGCGCCCGGCGGCTTCATGTCGGTCATGAACACCAACCATCACCTCTCGAAGCCAGTGCTGATCGGTGAAATCCAGCCCGACGGCCAGTTCGAGACCGTCTGGCAGACCAAGGGTCCGATCAAGGCCGCGGCCTGGAGCCCCTACATCCCGGAGAGCGCGAAGCTGACCGCCGACTGGACCTACCCGTGGGTCTGCGGCAACTGCGAGAAGCCGAAGTTCGCCGACTGATCGCGAACGGGTTTCGATCCTAGAAACCGCCAGGGCGGAGCGCGGCCGGCCTCGGGTTGCCGCGCTTCCCGCTCCGGACCGCCACGCCTTCGCCTGCCGAACGCTTCTGCCTGCCGAACAAGGCACAGCTACGACCCTTGGGGGATGACAAGCCCGTGCTCCGGCTCCTGACTTTTCTGGCACTCCTCCTCTGCGCGCCGTTCGTTTCCGCACCGGCCTCCGCCGACGATTTCTCCGACGCCCTCGGCGGCATCGCGACGGGCGGGTACGCCGAGCGCGCCGCGGCCGTCGGCAAGCTGGCCGACATCGGCGATCCGCGGGCGCTGCCGGTGATCGACGCACTCGCCGCCAACAATCTCTATCTCCGCACGACCGATTCGCGGCTGGTCCTGGTCAAGGAACAGGGTGCGGCCTATGCGCTGACCGACGTCGTCACCGGCGAGGATCTCGGCACCGCCGCGAGTGACGCGGTGGAGCGGGTGAAGGTGAACAATCGTGTGCGGACGGCGACGTCGAGCGCGCTGAGCCGGTTGCGGCTGGTCAGCTCGAAGCGCGAGGAACGCCTCGCCGCCGCCAACGAGGCCGTGCGCTACGCCTCGGCGGACAGCGTCGCCGCACTGCGTCCGGCGATCGAAAAGGAACAGGATCCCCAGGTTCGGGCAGCGATGGAATTCGCGCTCAACGCCGGCCTGCTCGCATCGGGAACCCCGGAGGAACGCACCGGGGCGATCGAGTCGCTCGGCAAGTCGCTCGACCCGCAGGTGCGCGCGCTGCTGGGGCGGGTCGCCGCGGACCAGAGCGCGGAGCCGGAGGTGCGCGCGGCCGCCGAAAAGGCGGTCGCCCGCATCGAAAGCCAGATGGAACTGCTGGGGTACGCCTACAACGTGTTCCAGGGCGTCAGCCTGGGCTCGATCCTGCTGCTCGCCGCCATGGGCCTCGCCATCACCTTCGGCGTGATGGGCGTCATCAACATGGCGCACGGCGAGATGATCATGATCGGTGCCTACTGCGCCTTCATGGTCCAGGAGGTGTTCCGCTCCTATCTGCCGCCCGGCGCCATCGATCTCTATCTGGTCGCGGCGCTGCCCGTGGCCTTCCTGGTTGCCGCCCTGGTCGGCATCGCCATCGAACGTGGCGTCATCCGCTTCCTCTATGGCCGCCCGCTCGAGACGCTGCTGGCGACCTGGGGGATCAGCCTGATCCTGCAGCAGATCGTGCGCAGCATCTTCGGCGCGCCGAACAAGCAGGTGTCCAACCCCAACTGGATGACCGGCGGCTTCGAGATCGTCGGCGGCCTCGTGATCACCTGGAACCGGCTCGCGATCATCGTTTTCTGCATCGTCGTCTTCCTGCTGGTCCTGATGGTGATCCGCTATTCCGCCTTCGGGCTGCAGATGCGGGCGGTGACCCAGAACCGCGACATGGCCCGGTCGATGGGCATCAACTCGGCACGGGTCGACGCGCTGACGTTCGGGCTGGGGTCGGGTATCGCCGGCATCGCCGGCGTGGCGCTCAGCCAGGTCGGCAACGTCAGCCCAAATCTGGGACAGCTCTACATCGTCGACTCGTTCATGGTGGTCGTGTTCGGCGGGGTCGGGAATCTGGCCGGAACGCTGGTCGGCGCGATGACGCTCGGCATAGTGAACAAGTTCCTGGAGCCGTTCGCAGGCGCCGTCCTCGGCAAGGTCGCGGTACTGGTCCTCATTATCCTGTTCATCCAGCGCCGGCCGAGAGGGCTCTTCGCTCTCAAGGGCCGCTCGGCGGAGGCCTGAGCCATGGAAAACGCAGCCATGGACACCGGTTCGGCGCGCCGATCGCTGTTGTCGCCGACCGGCTGGGTCGTCTTTCTGGCCGTCGGGTTCCTGCTGATCGTGCTCGTCCCGGTCCTGAACCAGGTCGTTGCGACCGGCTCGGCCGCGCACATCCCCGACTACATGATCCCGCTGCTGGGCAAGTATCTCTGCTACGCCCTGCTGGCGGTCAGCATGGACCTGATCTGGGGCTATGCCGGCATCCTCAGCCTCGGCCACGGCGCCTTCTTCGCGCTCGGCGGTTACTGCATGGGCATGTACCTGATGCGCCAGATCGGCGATCGGGGCGTCTACGGCAACGCCGACCTGCCCGACTTCATGGTGTTCCTGAACTGGAAGGAACTGCCCTGGTACTGGTACGGCTTCGACAATTTCGCCTTCGCCATGCTGATGGTGATCGTCGTGCCGGCGGTGCTAGCCGCGGTGTTCGGCTGGCTCGCCTTCCGCTCGCGCATCACCGGCGTCTACTTCTCGATCATCACCCAGGCGATGGTCTTCGCACTGATGCTGGCCTTCTTTCGGAACGATTTCGGCTTCGGCGGCAACAACGGCCTGACTGACTTCAAGGAGATCCTGGGCTACGACGTGCAGGCGCATGCGACACGCGTCGGCCTGCTGATCGCCTCTGCGGTGGCGCTGGGCCTGGGGGTGCTGGTCTGCCGCTGGATCGTTACGTCGAAGCTGGGGCGGGTCCTCGTCGCCGTGCGCGACGCCGAGAGCCGCGTGCGGTTCATCGGCTACAGCGTGACGGGCGCGAAGCTCTTCGTGTTCGTCGTCTCGGCCGTCCTGGCGGGGATCGCCGGCGCGCTCTACGTGCCGCAGGTCGGCATCATCAACCCCAGCGAGTTCTCGCCGGCCCAGTCGATCGAACTGGCGATCTGGGTCGCGGTCGGCGGCCGCGGCACGCTCTACGGGCCGATCATCGGCGCCTTCATCGTCAATATCGGCAAGACGCTGCTGACCGGCTACGCGCCGGAGGTGTGGCTGTTCTTCCTGGGCGGCCTGTTCGTCGCCTGCACGCTGTTCTTCCCGCGCGGCGTGGTGGGCTTCCGCTGGACGCCGCGCCGCAAGGTTCTTCAATCGCAGGAGCCGTCCGAAACACCCACGGAGGAGACCCCGGATGTCCGACGCCAGCCTGCTTGAGGAGGCGCCCTCGGCCGAGGAGCAGCACGAGGCGGCGCTGGCCGCGGAGGCCGACGACCGGTTCCTCTACCTGGACGGCATCACGCTCAGTTTCGACGGCTTCCGCGCGCTGAACGAATTGTCGCTGGTCATCGCAAAGGGCGAACTGCGGACGATCATCGGGCCGAACGGCGCCGGCAAGACGACCATGATGGACGTCATGACCGGCAAGACCCGGCCCGACAAGGGCGAGGCCGTGTTCGCCAACAAGTACGACCTGACGCGCCTGGACGAAGCGGAGATCGCCAACCTGGGCATCGGCCGCAAGTTCCAGAAGCCGACCGTCTTCCAGAACCTCTCGGTGTTCGAGAACCTGGAACTGGCGCTGCGCAACGACCGGCGCACCCTGCAGGTCCTGTTCTCGCGCCTGTCGGGTCGGCAGTACGACCGGATCGAGGAGGTGCTGCGCACGATCGGCCTGCTCGGGCGCGAAATGGAACTGGCCGGCAGGCTCAGCCATGGCCAGAAGCAGTGGCTGGAGATCGGCATGCTGCTGATCCAGGACGCGCAGATCCTCCTGCTCGACGAGCCCGTCGCCGGCATGACCGACGCCGAGACGGAAGCCACGTCGGAGCTGTTCCTGAGCCTCGCCGGCCAGCGGACGGTCATCGTCGTCGAGCACGATATGGCGTTCGTGCGCAGCCTGGGAGGCAAGGTGACCGTGCTGCACGAAGGTTCGGTGCTGGCGGAAGGCTCGATCGACGCGGTCCAGTCGAACGAGCGCGTCATCGAAGTCTATCTGGGCCGGTGAGGGACGGAGCATGCTGAAGGTCGAATCCCTCCACCTGCACTACGGTGCCAGCCACATCCTGCGCGGTATCGGCCTGATGGCGGAGCGCGGCAAGATCACCTGCGTCCTCGGCCGCAACGGCGTCGGCAAGACGTCGCTGATGCGCGCGATCCTGGGCCTGCAGCCGGTCAGCGGCGGCCGCATCGCGTGGGACGGGCAGGATGTCACCGGGGTGCCGACGCACAAGCGGGCGGGCCTCGGCTTCGCGAGCGTGCCGCAGGGACGCGACATTTTCCCCCGTCTCACCGTGGAAGAGAACCTCCAGACCGGCTTCTCCGTGCTGCCGCGCAGCGAGCGGCGTATCCCGGACGAGATCTACGAGACCTTTCCGGTGCTCCAGACCATGTTGCGGCGGCGCGGTGGCGACCTGTCGGGTGGGCAGCAGCAGCAGTTGGCGATCGCGCGGGCGCTCATCATGCGGCCGAAGCTGCTGGTCCTGGACGAGCCGACCGAGGGCATTCAGCCCTCGATCATCAAGGACATCGAGCGGGTGATCCGCAGCCTGGCCCGGCGCGGCGACATGGCGATCGTCCTAGTCGAGCAGTATTTCGAGTTCGCGCGCGACCTCGCCGACTATTATGGCGTGATGGAGCGCGGCGAGATGGTCCTGTCCGGCACGCGCGCCGAGATGAACGAGGCCGATGTACGACGGCGCATGGCGGTCTGAAGGCCGGGTCGGGGCGGAGGTCGGCGACGGTGCGCGCGACGGCGAACTCGCCCGCAACGACGGTGTCGCGGAGGTGGCGTTCGGCGGCGACGGCCGGCTGGTGCATCTCTACCAGTCGACGCCCTGCCGCGTCGCCTTCCCGCGCGCCGAGCCCGGGGACGTGCCGCTCGGCGTCTTCATCACGACGAGCGGCGGCCTCGCCGGCGGCGACCGGTTGCGCTTTCGTGCCGCCGTCGCCGACGGCGGCCGGGCGATGGTCACGACCCAGGCGGCGGAGAAGATCTATCGCTCGCTGGGCGCCGACACCCGCATCGACATCGCGGTCGTGGCGGGGGCCGGCGCGTGGATGGAGTGGCTGCCGCAGGAGACGATCGTCTTCGACCGCGCGCGGCTGCGCCGTCGGACGGACATTCATCTGGGGCCCGGCGCACGGGCGCTCGCCGGCGAGATGCTCGTCCTCGGCCGCAGCGCGCACGGCGAGAGCGTCGCGAGCGGGCTGGTACACGACGCGATCCGCGTCCATCGCGGCGGGCGGCTCGTCTGGGCGGACGCGGTGCATCTCGACGGCGACATCGCCGCGATCGTCGGGTCCCGCGCCGGCTTCGGCGGCAGCACGGCTCTTGCAACGGTCGTCTACGCCGCGGACGATGCGGCGTCGTTGCTCGACGGCGCGCGCGGCCTTTTGCCCGACGGGGGCGTGCATGCCGGCGGCGTGCATGCCGGTGCGACGATCGTGAACGGGCTGCTGGTGGTGCGGCTGCTGGGTGAGCCGTTCGCGGTGCGCCGCGGCTTCGTGCGGTGGTGGACCGCGTTCCGCGCGGCCGCCGGCGGACTGCCGGCACGGCTGCCGCGGCTCTGGAGCATGTGAGGGAGGGGACATGCGGCTGACGCCGAGAGAGCAGGACAAGCTGATGGTGGCGATGGCGGCGGTCGTCGCGCGCCGCCGCCTGGAGCGGGGCGTGAAGCTGAACTATCCGGAGGCGGTGGCGCTGATCACCGACTTCGTCGTCGAGGGCGCACGCGACGGACGCTCGGTGGCCGACCTGATGGCGGCCGGCGCCACGGTGGTCGGCCGCGCGCAGGTGATGGAGGGGATCGCCGAGATGATCCACGAGGTGCAGGTCGAGGCGACGTTCCCGGACGGGACGAAGCTGGTCACCGTGCACCAGCCGATCCGTTGAGGAGGCCGGGATGATCCCAGGCGAAGTCATTGCCGCCGATGGCGAACTGGTCCTGAACGAGGGGCAGCCGACCGTCACGCTTCAGGTCGCCAATACCGGCGACCGTCCAATCCAGGTCGGCAGCCACTATCATTTCTTCGAGACCAACGGCGCACTGTCGTTCGACCGCGACAGGGCGCGCGGCATGCGCCTCGACATCCCGGCCGGCAGCGCGGTGCGCTTCGAGCCGGGGCAGACGCGCGAGGTGACGCTGGTGGCGTATCGGGGCGACCGGAAGGTCTTCGGCTTCAACCAGGCCGTCATGGGCCCGCTGGACACGGGGAACTGAGAGCATGCCTTTCCGCATCGGCCGCGCCGCCTATGCCGACATGTTCGGCCCCACCGTCGGCGACAAGGTGCGCCTCGCCGACACCGAACTGTTCATCGAGGTGGAGAAGGACCACACGATCTACGGCGAGGAGATCAAGTTCGGCGGCGGCAAGGTCATCCGCGACGGCATGGGCCAGAGCCAGGTCACCCGCGCCGGCGGCGCCGTCGACACCGTGATCACCAACGCTCTGATCCTCGATCATTGGGGCGTGGTGAAGGCCGACATCGGGATCAGGGACGGCCGCATCGTCGGCATCGGCAAGGCCGGCAATCCCGACGTCCAGCCCGGCGTGACCATCGTCGTCGGGCCCGGCACCGAGGCGATCGCGGGCGAGGGCAAGATCGTCACCGCCGGTGGCTTCGACTGCCACATCCATTTCATCTGCCCGCAGCAGATCAACGAGGCGCTCTATTCCGGCGTCACGACCATGCTGGGCGGCGGGACGGGTCCGGCGACCGGCACCAACGCCACCACCTGCACGCCCGGCCCCTGGCACATCGGCCGCATGATGCAGGCGGTCGAGGGGTTCCCGATGAACATCGGCCTCTCGGGCAAGGGCAACGCCAGCCGGCCGGAGGGCCTCGTCGAGCAGATCAAGGCGGGCGTGTGCTCGATGAAGCTGCACGAGGACTGGGGCACCACCCCGGCCGCCATCGACACCTGCCTGTCCGTCGCGGACGAGATGGACGTGCAGGTGATGATCCACACCGACACGCTGAACGAGTCCGGATTCGTCGAAGATACTGTCCGGGCCATCAAGGGGCGGACGATCCACGCCTTCCACACCGAGGGTGCGGGCGGCGGGCACGCGCCCGATATCATCAAGGTCTGCGGCGAGGCGAACGTCATCCCGTCGTCGACAAACCCGACGCGGCCGTTCACGGTGAACACGGTGGACGAGCATCTCGACATGCTGATGGTCTGCCATCACCTCGACCCGAAGATCCCCGAGGACGTGGCGTTCGCCGAGAGCCGGATCCGGCGCGAGACCATCGCGGCCGAGGACATCCTGCACGACATCGGCGCCTTCTCGATCATCGCCTCGGACAGCCAGGCGATGGGCCGCGTCGGGGAAGTACCGATCCGCACCTGGCAGACGGCGGACAAGATGAAGCGCCAGTTCGGCCGGCTGGCGGAGGAGACGGGCGACAACGACAACATCCGCGCCCGGCGCTACATCGCGAAATACACGATCAATCCGGCCATCGCGCAGGGCATGTCCGAGCACATCGGCTCGGTCGAGGTCGGCAAGCTGGCGGACCTGGTGATCTGGTCGCCGGCCTTCTTCGGCGTGAAGCCCGACATGGTGCTGAAGTGCGGTACCATCGCGGCCGCCGTGATGGGCGACCCGAACGCCTCCATCCCGACGCCGCAGCCGGAATATTACCGGCCGATGTTCGGTGCCTTCGGCCGGGCGCTCGCGGCCAGCGCGGTGACCTTCGTCAGCCAGGCGGCGATGGCCGAAGATCTGCCCGGCATGCTCGGCCTGACGCGGGAACTGGTGGCGGTCGGCAATACGCGCGGCGGCATCGGCAAGCGATCGATGATCCACAACGCCCTCACGCCGAAGATCGACGTCGATCCGGAAACCTATGAGGTGAGGGCGGACGGAAAGCTGCTGACCTGCGAGCCGGCGAAGGTTCTGGCGATGGCGCAGCGGTACTTTCTGTTCTGAGGAGGGCCGCCTGATGCGCCGCGCCTTTCGACACGCCCATGCCGGCCATTGGCCCGAGGCCGAAGCGGCGGGCACGGTCGTCCTCGACTTCGACGCGCGCCACCGGCGGCGCATCCGCCTCGCGACCGACGGCGGGGAGGACGTGCTTCTCGACCTGCCCAAGGCTGTCGCGATGGCGGACGGCGACGGGCTGGAACTCGACGGCGGCGGTTGGCTGCGGGTGACCGCGGCGCCGGAGCCGGTGGCCGAGATTCGCGCCGGTTCGGCGCATGCCATGGTTCGGGTCGCGTGGCATCTCGGCAACCGGCACCTGCCGACGCAGATCGTCGGGGACATGCTGCGCATTCGGCCCGACCATGTGATCGAGGAGATGGTGCGCGGCCTCGGGGCCGAGGTGCGGCGGATCGCGGCGCCGTTCCAGCCCGAGGGCGGCGCCTATTCCGGAGACGGCGGCGGGCACAGACATCACCGCCACGATCACGCCGACGATCATCATCACGAACACCACGGGCACCATCATCACCACGGCCATGAACACGGCGATTGATCCCGCGGCGGCCCTGCGGCTTCAGACCTGGCTGTCGCCGGCGTTTCCGATCGGCGGCTTCAGCTATTCGCACGGGCTGGAACAGGCGGTCGAGCTGGGCCTCGCGCGCGACAGGACGACGGCCGCGGACTGGATCGGCACGGTCGTGCGCCACGGCAGCGGCCGAAGCGATGCTATCCTGTTCGCCGCGGCGTGGCGTGCGGCGGAGAGCGGTGACCTGGGACCGGCACGACTGGGCGCCGCCTTCCGAGCCACAGCCGAACTCGCGCTCGAATCCGGCCAGCAGGGCGGGTCCTTCGTCATGGCGGTGCGCGCGGTGTGGCCAGACCCGCGCCTCGATCGCTGGGCCCGGGCACTGGCCGACGACGGGACCGTGCCGGTGCTGCCTGTCGCGCTCGGCACGGTGTGCGCCCTCCAGCCCATTCCGCTCGCCGTGGCCCTTCCGCTCTACCTGCAGGCATTCGCCGCGGGACTGGTGTCGGCGGCGGTCAAGCTGGTGCCGCTCGGCCAGACCGACGGGCTGCGGGTACAGGCGGCGCTGGAACCGGTGGTCGCCGAAACCGCCGCCGCCGCCATCGCCGCGGACATCGGCGATCTGGGCAGCGCCACCCCGATGCTCGACCTGTGCTCGATGCTCCACGAAACCCAGTATACGAGGCTGTTCCGCTCATGACCCATGGCCCGCTCCGGATCGGCATCGGCGGCCCCGTCGGCTCCGGCAAGACCACCCTCGTCGAGATGCTCTGCAAGGCGATGCGCGAGCATTACGACCTGATCGTCGTGACGAATGACATCTATACCAAGGAGGATCAACTGATCCTGACGCGATCCGGGGCGCTGCCGGCGGAGCGCATCGAGGGGGTGGAGACCGGCGGCTGTCCGCACACGGCCATTCGCGAGGACGCGTCGATCAACCTCGCCGCCGTGGCGCGGATGGTGGAGCGCTTTCCAGCCTCGGAAGTCTGCTTCATCGAATCCGGCGGCGACAATCTCGCCGCCACGTTCAGTCCCGAACTGGCCGACATCACGATCTACGTCATCGACGTCTCGGCCGGCGAGAAGATCCCACGCAAGGGCGGGCCGGGCATCACGCGCTCGGACCTGCTCGTCATCAACAAGACCGACCTCGCCCCCCTCGTCGGCGCCAGCCTCGCGGTGATGGACAGCGACGCGAAGCGCATGCGCGGAGAGCGGCCGTTCCTGTTCAGCAACCTGAAGGCGGGCGACGGGGTCCGCGAGGTGGTCGATTTCGTCGTCCGGGCGGGAGGCCTGCCGGTACGAGCCGCCGCGTGACAGGCCGGCGCCTCGGAGCGCCCGGGCTGCCGGCGGCCATCGTCGTGGGGCTGCTGGCAGAGATCGCCGCCGGCTGCGCGCCGCGGCCGGACCATGCTAGGCTCTGCGGGCTGACGGTGGGCGCCTTCGCGCGCGGCGAGATCGGCGCGACGCGCAGCGAGACCGTCGAGGACGGCGGCGTGCGCGTCTATTGGGAGGAGCCGGACGGCGAGCACTGGGTCGAATGCGGCTTCGCCGGCGGGCAGGGCGGTAGCCGCCGCGACCTGATGGACAGGGTCGCGACCGATCGCGACGGCTGGCTGACCCCGATGGAGCTCTTCTGGCTCGACCGATGGATGAGGTTGCGGGTCGACATCGCCGGCAGCCCGCCCCGGCCGGCGGAACGCGCGTCGAGCGGATTTCCGCACGCACTCTACCTTCTCCAGCAGATCCTGAACGCGCTGACCCTCGGCTGCGTCTACGCTCTGCTCGCCAACGGCTATGCGCTGATCCATCGGATCGTCGGACGCTTCAACCTCGCCTTCGGCGACATGGCCATGGTCGGCGCCGTGGTGACGGTGATCGCGACCGTCGCGGCCGGGACCGCCGGGCTCGCGATCCTGCCGAGCCTGGCTGCCGGTCTGGCGATGGCGGTGGTCGCGGGCGCGGCCGCCGGACTGGCCTGCGAGGCCCTGATCTTCCGGCCGCTGCGCCGCTCGGCCCCGCAGATCCCGCTGATCGCCAGCATCGGTCTCGCCCTGGTGCTGGCGGAAGGGGTGCGCCTGCTGCAGGGTGCGGGCGACCTGTGGGTGCAGGCGGGGCTGTCGCAGGTCGTGACGCTGGTCGGCGTCGGCGCGTTCGACGTGTCGACGACGTTGCGCCAGCTGGTGCTGGTCGCCGGTACGGCGGTCGCCGTCGCGGGCGTCGTCCTGGTCGTCGGCGCGACCCCCTTCGGCCTGCGGTACCGCGCCGTGTCGCAGGATCCGGACACCGCGGCACTGATGGGCATCGACGGCGGCAGGGTCCGGTACGGCGCTTTCGCACTCGCCGGGGCCTGTGCCGGGCTGGCGGGTTTCGTCGTCGTGGCGCAGTACGGCGTCGCCAATTTCTCGATGGGACTGATGCTGGGATTCAAGGCGCTGACCGCGGCGGTGGCCGGCGGGCTCGGTTCGGTCGCGGGGGCCACGGCGGGCGGCTTCATGATAGCCATGCTCGAAACGCTGTGGTCGGCCTACTTCGGCGTCGCCTATAAGGACGTCGCGGTGTTCGCGCTGCTCTGTCTGGTGCTCATGGTGCGACCGCAGGGTGTGGCAGCGCCGGTTGTCCGCACATAAGATCGCACCGAATTTCCTATCGGAGGCACAGCATGCCCGCAGAGCGCAAGATCTACGGCGAAGACCACCGCATCTTCCGCGACGCCGTCGCCCGCTTCATGGAGCGTGAGGTCGTCCCCTATCACGACCAGTGGGAGAAGGACGGCGTCGTCTCGCGCGAGGTCTGGCTGAAGGCGGGCGAGGCGGGCCTGCTGCTGTCGACCGCCGCGGAAGAGTATGGCGGCGCCGGTGCCGATTTCGGCTACTGCGCGATCGTCATCGAGGAGAGCACGCGGGTCAACGCGAGCGGCCTCGGCTTCCAGCTCCATTCCGACATCGTGGCGCCATACATCGAGACCTACGGCTCGGAAGAGCTGAAAAAGGCCTGGCTGCCGCGGATGGCCAAGGGCGAGATTATCGGCGGCATCTGCATGACCGAGCCGGGGACCGGCAGCGACCTGCAGGGCGTGAAGACGCGCGCAGTGCGCGACGGCAACGACTGGGTCATCACCGGCCAGAAGACCTTCATCACCAACGGCCAGAACGCCGACCTCTTCATCGTCGTCGCCAAGACCGATCCCTCGAAGGGCGCCAAGGGCACCAGCCTGATCCTGGTCGAGGCCGACCGGGCCGGCTTCAAGCGCGGCCGCAACCTGGAGAAGCTGGGCCTGAAGGCGCAGGACACGTCGGAACTGTTCTTCGAGGACGTCCGGGTGCCGGTCACCAACATCCTGGGCGAAGAGAACCAGGGCTTCCGCTACCTGATGGAGCAGCTGCCGCGCGAGCGCCTGCTGTCCGCCATTCGCGCCGTCGCCTCGGCCGAGGTCGCGATCGAGTGGACGGTGAATTACACCAAGGAGCGCGAGGCGTTCGGGCAGAAGATCTTCGAGTTCCAGAACACCAAGTTCAAGCTGGCCGAGTGTCATGCCCAGGCGCAGATGGGGCGCGTCTACGTCGACAACTGCATCGAGCTGCTCCGCGAGGGCAAGCTGGACCTGGAAGCGGCGGCGATCGCCAAGCTCTGGTGCTCGGAGATGCAGGGCAGGGTGCTCGACGAGTGCCTGCAGCTGCACGGCGGCTACGGCTACATGTGGGAGTATCCGATCACCAAGGCCTATGCCGACGCGCGGATCAACCGGATCTACGCCGGCACCTCCGAGGTGATGAAGCTCATCATCTCGCGCTACCTCTAGCCGCCCCTCAACGGCACGTTCCGTGCACCCTCCCGGGGACGGGAGGGTGCCCACATGGCCGCGATCGTCACCAGCATGAACCCTCTGTACATCGCCGTCGTCGCCATGCTGGTGCAGCAGGCGTTCGCCTATATGAGCGGCCTGATCATGCCGGTCGCCGCGCCGGCGGTGGCGGCCGACCTGGGCATCAATCCGGCGCTGGTCGGCGTGTTCACCGGCTGTGTCTTCTTCGCCGGCATGTTCGCGCAGGTCTCGTGCGGCGCCTTCATCGTGCGGATGGGGGCCTTGCGCACCAGCCAGATCTCGCTCTGCATGATGGCGGCCGGTCTGCTGGCGATCACCTCGGGCCTGCTGCCGGTGATCGTCATCGCCGCCATGGTCATCGGCACGGGCTCGGCCCCGTCGACGCCCGCCAGCTCGCAGATCCTGGCCCGCTACAGCCCGCCGCACCTGGCACCGCTGATGTTCTCGATCAAGCAGACCGGCGTGCCGGTCGGCGCCATGCTCGCCGGGCTCATCGTGCCGATCTCCGTGGCCTATTTCGGCTGGCGCGGCGCCTTCGTCATCGGGGCGCTGATGTGCCTGACGCTGGCCGTCGTGCTGCAGCCGATGCGCGCCGAGTTCGACCAGGATCGCAATCCGAACCAGCGCTGGTCGCCCGCGACGGTCATCGACACGCTGCGCACCGTGCTGCGCCGGCGCGACCTGCGGGTCATGGCCATCGCCGCCTTCGCCTTCGTCGGGCTGCAGGCGGTCTTTGCCTCCTTCTTCGTCATCTACATGACGGGCGGCCTGCACTACGACCTGGAAACCGCCGGCTTCGCCTTCGCCATCGCCCAGGCGGTCGCGATTCCCGCACGCATCTTCTGGGGCTGGATGGGCAGCCGCTTCGTGTCGCCGCGGACCATGCTGGGCTGCCTCGGGCTCGGCATGGCGGCGGCATCGGTCGGCATGGGGCTGAGCGGCCCGACATGGCCCATCGCAGCCATCGTGCTGATGGCCTGCGCCTACAGTGCGACGGCGGTCAGCTGGCACGGCGTGCTGCTGGCCGAGGTGGCCAAGATCTCGCCCGACGGCCGGGTCAGCGCCATGACCGGCGGCGTGCTCTCCTTCGGCAGCGCCGGCATGATGTCGTTCCCGCTGGTCTTCAGCGCGATCCTCGGCGTCACCGACGTCTATGCCTTCGGCTTCTTCCTGGCCGCGGTGCCGGCGGTGGTCGCGTCCGTCCTGCTGTTCCGGCGCGACCCGCCCCATCTGCCGTCGGAAGCCGGCAACCCGCTCACCGATCCTGGAGCACGGTGAAGATGCCGGCGGCGACGACGATGACCGAGCCGACGACGACATAGGGGCCGGGCAGGTCGCCGAAGAGCAGGTAGCCGATCGCCGCCGCCCAGATCAGCTCGACATAGGTGAAGGGCGCCAGGACCGAGGCGGGGGCGGTCGAGAACGCCTCGATCATCAGATAGTGGCCGACGGCGGCGAGCAGACCGAGTGCCGCCATCATCAACCAGAGGTCGACACTCGGCGCCTGCCAGACGAAGGGCAGGACCGCACCAGTGCCGATCAGTCCGACGAGGTTGGAATAGAACACGATCGTCAGGCTGCTGTCGGTGCGGCCGAGGATGCGGGTCATCACCTGGAACAGGGCGAAGACGATCGCGGTGATCAGCGGCAGGACGAGCGCCCAATGCGCCTCGCCGAACCCCGGCCGCACGATCACCAGCACGCCGATCATGCCGATGCCGACGGCGGTCCAGTTGCGCCAGTCCACCCGCTCGCCGAGCCAGAGGGCGGAGAAGGCGACGATGAAGAGCGGCGCCGAGAAGGCCACCGCCACCGCGTCGGCCAGCGGCAGGTAGTAGAGCGCCGTCAGGAAGCAGATGTTGGCCGGCAGCTGGAGAAAGCCGCGCGCCAACTGGAGGCGCAGGTTGCCCGTCCGGATCAGGCTGCGGGAGGGCGTGCCGACGAAGATCGGCGCCAGGGCCACGAAGAGGAAGAAGAAGCGGGCCCACGCCACCTGCATGACCGGCATCGCCGCCGTCAGCACCTTGGCGATCGTGTCCATCGCCGTCAGGCACGCCATCGCCACGATCAGCAGCAGGATCGCGCGCCGGACGGCCGCGGGGCCGTCGCGCCGCGCCACGAAACGGGCGAGCGTCACCTCCGGGGGCTCCTGTTCTCCGGTGGACGGCGACGCTACCCTGTGGCGATTGCCTGCGAAAGCGGCATTCAAACACCTGGCGCACGAGAGACTGGAGGAGCGGCATGTCGCGTTTCGGAGCCGAGGTCGTTCTGGACCGGCCGGCCTTCATCCACGAAACGGCGCTGGTCTTCGGCCGGGTGCGCATCGGCGAGGATGCGAGCCTGTGGCCCTATGCGGTGATCCGCGCCGAGTCGGATTTCGTCGAGATCGGCCGCGGCACCAACATCCAGGACCATGCCATGGTCCACATCGGCGGTGCGCACCCGACGCGCATCGGCGACTGGTGCTCGATCACCCACAAGGTCTGCATCCACGGCGCCACGATCGGCGACAACTGCCTGATCGGCATCGGCGCCACGATCATGGACGGCGCGGTGATCGGCGCGAACTCCATCGTCGCCGGGCATTCGATCGTCACCGAGGGCACGGTCGTGCCGCCGGGCTCGATCGTCGCCGGCGTGCCGGCGAAGGTGATCGCGCAGCGCGACGGCTTCGAGAAGACGCGGCGCAACGCGCTGCTCTACCTGTGGAACGCCCGCGCCTACGCCGAAGGCCGCCACCGTGCCTGGGACGACCCCGCCTGCAACGACTTCGTCGCGGTTGAGATGGAGAAGGCGCGGGGGATGCGGGGATAGGTTTTTATGGGGTTTTATGGGGGTGCCGCTCGCCCGTGTGAAACATTGTGGAACATGTTTGACCGAACGTTTCACGCCGGCCGGAGCGGCAGCATAGGGATTTGTGGTGTTTTATAGGGGTGAGCCGCTGTGGGCGCGCAGGTGGCGCAACCGGTGCGGCGGCGACGTTCCCTATCGATTGACCATGTGCAACAGCTGGCCGGCATGCGGCTGGTGAAGCGTACCGGCATTAATTCCTTTTGTCCATTGCCACGCCAGTGTGCGCTGCCACCTTTCACTTCACTGTCATTGCCGGGCTCGACCCGGCAATCCACGGCGGGCGCACAGGCGGCGGAGTGGATCCCCGGATCTGCGCTGCGCTCGTCCGGGGATGACAGTGAGGGGAGATTGGCGTCTGGGGGCGCTT